>Ga0315298_1000031_pt1 | contig 262534 bp, 225 predicted proteins | sample WHS_1_MG_FD_203077 | JGI IMG/M metagenome (GOLD analysis project Ga0315298, IMG submission 203077) | Extremophilic microbial mat communities from Washburn Hot Springs, YNP, Wyoming, USA - WHS_1_MG | ecosystem: Environmental > Aquatic > Thermal springs > Hot (42-90C) | place: USA: Wyoming... | reverse complement strand
ATAGCTAAATAACTCCGGTTGATCCTTCTTAATCCCCATCATGGCTCTTTCCGCTCCTTTATTTTCTTGGAATTAAACAATCTAATCATATTATACTATGACAACCCTATTTGGGCAACACGCCCTTGAAACCTTGCCCCCTGCAACCCTGAAACCGTCGTAACCCTGCACCCAAGGGTTTTCACCCTTGACCTAAGGGACTTAGTCCCTTAACCCTCTTCTTAAAAGGACACTTGTGTCCCCTTAACCAACTTCCTCTTTCATCAGGCTTTTCAGGCAAACTGAAAAATTTGTTCAGTAATAACGAACAATGTAACCAAAAATCTCTGTCTCAATAAGCCTTTGAATTTTTAGAGGAAATAATTTTTTTTGAAAAAAGTGTTCGTTAAATATGAACAGATGCAATTTTGCAACTCAAGCAAAAAATCATGGATTTCTAAATAATATCAGTAAGTTATAGTTGGCACTGGCATAAGTCCCTGCTGGGACAAAATGCTATATATATGGGAGGGGTTGTGATGCTTTTTAAGAGTGTTCGGTTTAGATGAACAGAAGGTTTGTTTAATGGTTTGGCTTAAAGAACCGTTCAAGGAGACTAAAGTCTCCTGCACAAGCAGGTTTTCACCTGCACCGGATATGGGAGACGCAGAGCCTTGCTTTTTAAAAAGTGGGTCAAGGGGTAAGCCCCTTGTCAAGGGCTACGCCCTTGCAGGTTTTCACCTGCACCGAATCTGGGACACAAGTGCTTTTTTTAAAAAGTGGGTCAAGGGACTGCGTCCCTTGTTTTTTTGACAGCATTGTTCGCTTTTCGCTTGAGCGGGAAGCGACTCATTGGGTTTGCGTTATTGGGACCTCGGCGCGAGAAGCTCACAGATACAACGATGCAAGATAGAGCCAAGGTAAGGGCACAGCCCTTGACCGGTTCTGAATGCTTGGAAGGAGGAGACTTAACGCCAGGCAGGCTAATCGTCTGCACCGCGTTTCGGCTCAACCTTCTTTCTTTCTGAACCGGTTTTCAAGCCTCAAGGACCATTAGATTCAGGAGCGTTTCACAGCAAAACATCTTGCGGTTCGGGCGCAAGCTTGATGGAGGTCAACGCTTCCGGTCTTGGGCTTCAACAGTGGAGTAAGCGGAACAGCAGAAGCAGATTAAGGAATGGCGGGCAGAAAAGGCAGGCAGGAGTGCCTGCCCCCCTGGCAAGAGTGCCTGCAGTCCTATATTTGCAAACCTGCTAATTACCAGCCCCCGGCACTGATAGAATTGATCTTTGGCAGGTTTTCACCTGCACCGAATCTGGGGCACCAGGGCACCAGTGCCTTTCTTTTTAAAAAGCGGGTTAAGGGGCTCTGCCCTTGCGCGAGCAAGCTCGCTCGCACTTCTTTAGCACGGTCGCGACCGGCACCGCGGAATCCCAGAGAGGGTCAAGGGACAGAGTCCCTTGTTTCTCTTATAATTGCCTATCTGACGAAGCTATGTTATTATTACGGCATAAACGGAGGAATAGGTTTTGATTTCCAGAGATATTTTTCGGAAGAGTTTGTTGTTCAGTTTTGTTGCGAGTTGCGCAGAGGTAATGGCTATGCTCATTCTGCTCTGGCTGATCACAGACCTTGGGCTAGGGCATCTTGTTAAAGCGGGTCCGGCTTTGCTTTTCAATGCTGTTTTTGTGATAGGCTTTGAGGCGATTTTCTTTTATCGCTGGCTAAAGCAGACGCGGATTTTTGACGAGATGGTTCAGAACAATGCTGGTTCGGATGAGCTAGGACCTCAGGCGCTTCTGGCGCAGGAGGAGCTGGTGAAATTTCCGATCCGGGTTCCGTTCCTGGTAATGGTTCTCTGGTTTTTTTGCGGGATTTTTCTGCTGATAGATATGCTTTTTCCTGCTGGAGAGATTTTCTTTGTATGGGAAGCTGTATTTGTTCTGATTGTGTCGGTTCTGGGCGGATTTCTGGCGCTTGTGTTTCATTTTTATATTTGCAGGAGAATCATCTGGATGAATGCTGGGAAAATTCTGGAGTATGAGACCGGATATCATTTAAGCCAGGCAGAGACAGGCTTTCTCAATCTGACAAAAAAAATCCGGCTGAGTTTTATTCCGGTGATCTTTTCAGGTCTTGCGGCACTGGTTGCGCTGGGTTTTTTCCAGACATCAGCAGTTGTTCAGAAGAGCTATATTCAGGAGCTTACGCGGATGCAAAAGGTTTTTCAGGATTCTCACCTGACGCTGGAACAGATACAGAGCGAGCTCAATGACACTGCAAAATTACTTGGCGTGAACCTTTTCCTGTTTGATAGCCAGGGACGGGACCCTATTACCGGTTATGACCAGGGGCTTTCAGGGTCTCTGGTCCGGAAAATTCAAGCTCGTTCGGGCAAAACTTTTTCCCTTCGGTACAACTCCCGGCTCAGCCTGTTTGTGACTGAGGTCAGCGAGTATAACAATCAGCCGGTTTTTCTGGCAATGGTATATGACTGGGATAAATTCTTCAGTCTGGGATACAGGATGGTTGCGATTATGGGTATGGTGGCGCTGGTGATACTTGGGATCGGGTTTTATATTTCCAGCCTGATGTCCTATGACCTTTCGGACCCTCTTTCAAAGATGATGGAGCAGACTGAGCGAGTGAGTAAGGGGGACCTGAGCGTTGATTTCAACATTATCTCCAATGACGAGTTAGGGGTTCTGGCAGGAAGATTGAAAGGGATGACGCTCAATCTGCGGGAGCTTATTATGCGCGTAAGCGATTCGTATGAGCAGGTACGCAGGGTCATTAGCGATATTTTGCAAAGCTCGGACACTGTGGCAAGGGGCGCAGAGGAGCAGATTCAGGCGGTTGAGGCGGCTAGCCATAACATCCGTGAAGTCAATCGTGCAATTAAGGAAGTAAGCGATAATGTTGAGATTCTTCATCGGTCTGGAACCGAGACCACGGAGCGTGCGGAGAAGATGATTCATCTGGTTGAGGAGATGGGGAGAAGCATAGAGGAGTTGAGCAAATCAGTTGAGTTAAGCGGAAGCTCCATATATGAGATGAGCAGTGCGATCAAGCAGATTGCACAGAATGCGGATGAGTTGAACAGTCGTTCTGCTGAGACCAGTCGGGCGGTTAAGAAGATGGAGGCAAGCATCACGGAGGTTTCCGGGATCAGCCAGCAGAATCGGGAAATTTTTGAGCGGATGAAACAGGGCGCGGAGCAGGGCGTGAAAGCGGTTCAGGAGACCATCAAGGGTATTAGCGCCATAGAGGACACGGTTAGCCAGGCAAAGGGGGTGCTTGAGAATCTGGGACAGGGTGCGACCCAGATTGAGCGGATATTGAAGGTGATTCGGGAGGTGGCTAATCGGACTAATCTTCTGGCGCTGAATGCGGCGATTATAGCGGCGCAGGCAGGTGAGCAGGGGCAGGGATTTGCGGTTGTGGCTGACGAGATTAAGAGTTTAGCGGACCGGGTGGCGAACTCCACGGTGGAGATAGAGCAGATCATCAAGCAGGTTCAGGAAGGCACGCGGAAAGTTATTTCAGTAATGGGTAAAAGCTATGAGCAGGTTGAGGCAGGTGTGAATTTGAGTTATGAGGCTGGAGAAGCGTTGGAGCGGATTATGAAGAGCGTGGAGCAATCGCTGGGTGGTGCAGGGAAAATTAGCCAGGCAATGGACCAGCAGGTTGAGAGTGTTCAGATTGCGACCAAGGAGATGGGCACTATTGCGGATTTGATTAATCAGATCGCAGTGAGCACGCGGGAGCAGAGCAAGGGCGTGGATATGGTGCTAAAAGCCAGTGAGGAGATCAAGCAGGTTAACCAGATGGTTCTTTCCCGGTCGCAGATTCAGAATGAGGAAGCTAGAAGGGTGCAGGTGGCGATGGAGAATGTTGAGCAGATGATCAAATTTATTCTGAACACACAGCGTGCTCAGGCTTTGACGAGCGAGAAGATCGTGGAAGCAGTTAATAGGGTAAAGAGCATTGCTGAGAGAAACGCTCATAGCGTATCGGATTTAGACAAAAATATCGGAGTGCTCAATCAGCAGTCCGAGGTTCTCAAAGGAGTTCTCAATCAGTTTCAAATACATATTTCCGCGGATGATAAAGAAAATGAAAATTGAATTGGATGCCTTAATTATCGCTTGTCTGTTGCTTCTAACCGGGGTCGGCTCAGGTCAGAATATTGATGGCAGAGAAATTCTGGAAAAAGCTGTTCATCGGAAGAAATTTTCCGACTCCTCTCTCAAGGTTCAGATAGAAAAGACCAAAGCCAGCATCACCAAGAAAATAAGCCTGGAGCTTTTCCAGCGAAACTATCCGGAGATGATTGCGACTCTTGTGGTCATTGAGGAGCCTGAGCCTGCAAGAGGAATCAGCTTTCTCACCCGGGACTATCTGTCGCCGGATAAACCGGATAAGAAATGGTATTACCTTCCTGCGATCAATCAATATAAGGAGCTGAATGACGAGCAGGGGAAAAAGTATGAGGACCAGTTCGGATTCTCAATGAAAATCTTCGCGATTGACCTTACTGCCGCGGAGCATAGGCTTGTGGGCGAGGAAAAGGTTAATGGAAGGAATTGCTGGAAGGTTGAAAGCCTGTTAAAGAATCCGGACTCGCCGGATGGAGCGAAAATTATCACTTGGGTTGGAAAGGATACCTTTGCCGCGTGGAAGATACAGGCGTTTGACAAAAGCGGGAAGATGCTGAGAGAGTTCAATCTTTTGGAGGAGAAGAGGTTAGGGGACTCATACCAGGAGATTTCAGGCGTTTATCTGGATTTTTTCAAGGAACAAAAATTGAAGTTCCAGATCACGGATGCGCAATTCAATACTGGTTTGAAAGATGAGCTTTTCCTGTCAACTAAAATGAAGGCGCGAGCTAAAGACACAAGCAAATAAAATTTTTTGCTCGGTAAAATGAAAATCACTCCCGCGCTTGTTCAAGTCCAGCTTCTGGAACTTAAAGGCGAGAACCAATACCGGTTGAGCTTTTTTCGCAATTTAGACCCTTTGATTAAATCGCTCCAGCTAACTGGACAAACCGCTCCGGTTCTATGCCGGGAAACCCAAAAAGGGTATCAGCTTTTTTCTGGATTCCTGCGAAGAGATGCGATGCTCAGGCTGGGAAAATCATCTGCTTTTGCTCTTGTCTGGAAAGAGAAGGATTTAACCGAGAAAGAGGCTTTCCGATTTGCTTTTTTTGAAAATGCGCTAACCAGAGGGCTTAATCTGGCTGAGCAGGCAAAAGCGGTTGCAAGGCTCAGGGAATCAGGGTTTTCCGATCAGGAGATTGCTTGCGAGTATTTTCAGAAAGCAGGAATCGGCGTCAGCGTGAGTGGAATTGATTTACTTAATTTATTTTACGGGATTTCGCGTGATTGGCAGGAATACCTCACGGAAAAGGAGCTCAGCCTGAAACAGATTGCGTGGTTTCTGAATCTCGCGGAAAAAGAGCAGGGAGCATTGAGCTTTTTGCTTCAACTAAAGCCCACTGCCAGTCAATTGCGCCAAATTCTGGAGATGATAGAGGAGATTATTAAAAGAGACCGGACTTCAATTGAGGGCTTGATTCAATCCATCAGCGTGGAATCTGTTCTAAAAGAAAAAAACCTGAATGCGAATCAAAAGCTGGAAAACCTGCTCCGGAATTTGAAAAAATTAAGATACCCGGAATATGAAAAGCTTTCAGCTCGGCACAAAAAAATTCTCCTTGAGCTGAAAATCAGCCCGGAAATCAAGCTGGAGCCGATTGATTATTTTGAGGAGCCTAAATATAAGCTGGAAATGATTCTTGAGAGCGATACTGGGGTGAGTAAAATTTTTGAGCAGATGTTGCAGGCAAGTCAGACGGCTCTCTGGAAAAAATTGTTTGAGATGGATGAAGATTAAGAGAATTTTTTGCGCAAGCGAAGTTCGGCATAACAAAAGGGCTATTGATTTAATCCAGCGGTTTCAGCCGGAGCAGATTTTAGAAGTCAAAGATGTGAGGGATGCGAATCAATATCTTGAACGCTTTTCTGATCCTGTTGCTGAGGGCAAGCAGAGCCTTTTTCTCGCTAACTTTTCCGGTAGATTTTTTGAGCAATGCCCCTGTACTAAAGGCTATGTCCGGTGCGGGTACTGGATTTTAAGTCCGGTTGTGGGCTGTCCTCTGGATTGCTCTTATTGCATTCTTCAGGCATATCTCAATTCTTATCCAATTCAGGTTTATCTCAATCTTGAGGATTTGTTTGCAGAGATTGAAAAATGGCAAATGGCTCATCCTGAAAAAAGAATCAGGTTAGGCACTGGCGAGCTTGCTGATAGCCTTGCCCTAGAACCAGAACTTGGCTATGCAAAAACGCTGATTGAATTCTTTTCTAATCGGCAAGGCTTTGTGTTTGAGTTCAAGACCAAAACTGATTGCATCTCTCCTTTTCTGGAATTCAAGCCCTCGGAAAATATCATCATCAGTTGGTCTGTGAATCCTGAACTTGCGGTGCAAAATGAAGAAAAAGGCTCAGCAGGGATTGAGGCGCGTTTAAATGCGGCAAAAAGTTTGACCGAAAAGGGCTGGCGCATCGGATTCCATTTTGACCCCATCCTGCCGGAATATGGCATCAACGCCTATCTTGACCTGATTGAACATATTTTTCAGCAGGTCAAGCCAGAAATGGTCAAATGGACCAGCCTCGGCACGCTCCGCTTCCCTCCCTCTCTCAAGCCCATCATCAAATCCCGTCATCCCGAATCCAGAATCCTTTGCGGAGAAATGTTTCCGGGAAAAGACGGAAAATTGAGATATTTGCGGCCGATCCGGGAGAAATTTTATCGCGCAATCTCATCTCGCATCTACGAGCATAGCCCCAAAACCTGGACCTATCTCTGTATGGAATCCAAATCAATCTGGGAAAGAGTCCTCACCGCAGAGTCACAGAGAACGCAGAGATTTTTTGCGTAGGGGCGCAATTCATTGCGTCCAAGCTTGCGAAGTTGGATAAAATGATAAAATACGGATAGATAAATTAATGTAAACAGGGAGTGGAAAAATGATCAGATTTGGTATAAAATATGAAGACCTGATAAAGGCGAACAAAGAGCATCCTATTGATGAGGCATATAAATTAATCTTGGCTATTAAGTATCCCTGGGAGAGTTTAGATTCCATAATAGATTTTGTTCGGAGATGGGATTTCAGAGTACCTATACGGAATAATGAAAATAAAATAAAGGAATTCTTATTAGGCGTTAAAACCGAATTTGTAGCTCTTGAGAAATTTAATATTGAAGATTTAGATTTTAACTCACAAAACCGCTCGCTCCACATCGGCCAGGTCCTTGCGGTCCTTCCACATCCCAAACGCCGGGTGTTTCTTGATCGCTCTCTCCCCTTTCTTGCGTTTGGCTGGAGGATAGATTACCCCCTTTTTGCGTCCCCGGTAAAAGATCACCACCGGCTCATTGTGGTCAAGCGCCTTCAGAATTTCGCCCGGGCGCCGGCGCAAATCCAAGAGATTCGCTTTCATAACAGCCCCCTTCTTTCATATACATACTATAAGTATGCACTCTAAACCGGACTTGTCAAGGGCAGAGCAGTTCACGCGGGCACAAATTCTTTTTCCCGGACCTGGATGAGTTGGATCGCCTCGGTCGGGCTTAATGTTATCTTTGCCGATAGGCTTCTTTGCGGTGCGCCAGGTGATAGATAGTCACGATCCTATTTTTGTCATCAATGGTATAAAACACCCGATAGTCTCCAACCCGGAGCCGATATTCATCATCGGCGCCTTTGAGTTTTCTGGATTGGGCGGGGCGAGGATCATTTTCCAGAGTCAGGATTTTGCGCACCATCCAGGGGATTAACTTGCGGTCTATTTTGCGGAGGTCTTTATCAAAGCCGCTGGTTAGAACCAGTTCATAAGAGGCCGTCATCCTTCAAGCCCTTTAAAAATTCCGCTTTGCTGAGCTTCCTCTCCCCCCTTCTTTCCTTGATCTTTTGATGCCCGTAAAGGTCCTCCAGCAGTTCTTCCAGGGCTTTGCGATGAAGGGATAGATCAATTACTACGGCTTTTTTCTTTCCCCGCTGATCAACCACAAAGCTCACACCTTTTAATTCAGGGGAATTCTGGGCGCCTGACTTTTGTTTATTCATAGAAAATATTATCAAGGGAAACAGATTATTTGTCAAATTTCGCCGTGTAATGAAAAACAGAACCGCGAATGCTATTCGCTTCTACATCAGGCAGGCACAAATTCTTTTTCCCGGACCTGGATCAGTTGAATTGCCTGGGTAGGGCATTTTATGGCGCAGAGACCACAGCCCATACATTTTTCCGGATTGATGACCGCAAAAGAGTTTCCGTTTTCATTTTTCATCTGAATCGCCTTGAACCAGCATCTCTCCAGACAAATCTCACATCCATTGCAATCCTCTTTATTAACTTTTGCCTGGAACCTGCTCGGGTCGCATAATTTTCTTCCTTCCTTGATCAAAAGAGGCAAAACCTGACAGCAATCCCCGCAACAATTGCAGATAAAAGTTAACTCGCTCGCTTTATTCACCGTGATATGAACCAAGCCCGCTTCTTCAGCCAGATGCAAAATTTTTCTCGCCTCGTCCTTGCTTATCTCTCTGCCGGTTCCGCGCTCAATAGTGTAATCCGCGGCTTTGCCTACCTGAAGGCAGACTTCTACTGGCTTATCGCATTTATGCGCAATAAGCCTGCAGGTGCATTTAGTCAGAGCCACGCGATAGGTTTTGTCAATGATCTCCTGAACCGAATCCGAGGATAGAACTTGATTGCGCGCTGGAATAGTTTTCTCAATCGGGATCACGCGCGTAAATGGCTTTTTTAAAAATTTTTCCACAAACACGCTATACGCAGGCCATTCCTCTTCCATATATCTCTGCCAGAGGTCGTAGAACTCCTGAGTCGCACCAGACCAGAGAATTGACGCATCGTGGAATTGTCCCAGGTCTCTGCACATCCGATATTTCAGTCCCTCTGGCTTTTTTGACTTGAACACCAGACCCTTTTTGAAAAGCTCCTGAACACGGCTCTCAATCTCCTTGTCATCAAGACCGGTCCGGGATTTGACCTCTGCAACTGTTCCCGGAAGCGCGAGCAAAATTTTCGCGTCAGTCTCATCCGCAATCATCTCAAAAAGTCGCGGAATGATTTTAGAGCCTTTACAAAGAATCTTCTCCGCTAATTTTTCATAAACCTCTTTTCCCATTTCTTCTCCTTTATTCTGCGCCAGGCAGATGCTTTTTGCGCCTTCTGCCCAGGCGGTTATTTCCAGGATATCTCAATCGTTGCCCCGGGAATCTGGCTCTTCCAGTCATACTCAACAAGTATAGCTTTTGCCTCTCTGGCTCTCTTCCGAGATAAGACTTTGATAGCATACCTCGCGTGAAAGGTCAACCCTCAGATTGAGGACGGGCTTAAAAAAGTGAGACTATATCTTGACAAGCCCGGGTAGTTGGTATAAATTGTTAAAAGCAAGGGGGCTTATATGGTTTATCATATTCATCGGACTTTTTCAGAATTTATGGAGCGCGTTATTGGTGAGGACCGGGTGTGCGAGCCAGCAGTGGATATTTTTGAGTCCAGAGACCAGCTTGTGATAGAGGTTGAGCTTCCCGGAGTCAAGAAAGAGGATGTGGAGCTTTATATTATTCGGGACAAGCTTTATATCAAGGCTCATAGATTTGAGGACGCGGAGGAGGAGCCCGGGAGAAAGGCTTATCTATGCCTGGAGAGGGAATGCGCCAGGTATTACAGGGAAATAGAAATTGTGGTTCCCTGCAAAACCTCGCAGGGAAAAGCGAGGCTTCTGAACGGCATTTTGACCATAGAATTTCCCAGAGTGGAAGACCGTAGAGGGCAACGCAGGGATATTAAAATAGAATAAAAAGGAGTTATAGAGCAAGATGTCTGATCAAGAAACCAAAGACAAGCAGGGTTCAACTGCGGCACAGCCGGAATCAGGCGAGATCAAGAATCCGTCCGAGTCAGGGGAGCAGACCTTTAAGATCCCGGAAATTCTACCGGTGCTTCCGATCCGGGATGTGGTTATATTTCCTTTTATGATCATCCCGCTTTATGTTGGGAGAGAGAATTCAATAGCCGCGGTTAATGAGAGCCTGAGTAAAGACAGAATGATATTCCTCACAACTCAGAAGAACGCCACGGAGGAAAACATAGAGCCGGAATCGCTTTTTGAAATGGGCACTGCTGGGACCATTATGCGGATGCTGAGGCTTCCGGACGAGCGTTTGAAGATTCTTGTCCAGGGCTTGGCCCGGGCGCGCTCCAAGGAATATGTTCAGAAGAATCCGTTTTTCAAGGCGCGGATAGAGGTTCTTTCGGAGCCGGGAGCTAAGGAGATAACGGTTGAGGTTGAGGCGCTGATGAGGACGGTGAAGGAGAACCTGGAGAAGATGATGCAGATGGGCAGGATGATCTCTCCGGATTTGTTTATGGTTCTGGAGAGCCTTCAGGACCCGGGAAGGTTCGCTGACCTGGTCTCAGCTAATATCGGCTTGAATGTTGAGGATGCGCAGAGGCTTCTGGAGCAGATAGACCCAATTGCTCGTCTTCGGAAGCTGAACGAGATTCTGACAAAGGAAATGCAGTTGCTGGAAATCCAGACCAAGATTCAGAACCAGGCAAAAGAGGAGATGGGAAAGACCCAGCGGGAGTATTTTTTAAGAGAGCAGTTGCGGGCGATTCAGAAGGAATTAGGGGATGTTGATGATAAAGCCGCGGAGGTGGAGGAATTCAAGGAGAAGATCGCAAAAGCTGGGATGCCCAAGGAGGTTGAGGAAGAGGCGAATAAGCAGTTAAAGCGCTTGGAATATATGCATCCGGACGCAATGGAGGCGAGCTGGGTGCGAGGTTATCTGGAATGGCTTGTGGAGTTGCCCTGGAGTAAGAGCACAGTAGATAATCTGGACATAAAGAACGCCAAGAAGACCCTGGACCAAGACCATTATGACCTAGAGAAGGTCAAGGAGAGAATCCTGGAGTATCTTAGCGTGAGAAAACTTCATCCGCAGATGAAGGGTCCTATCCTGTGCTTCCTGGGACCTCCGGGAGTGGGAAAGACCAGCCTGGGACAATCCATTGCAAGGGCAATGGGAAGGAAATTCATCCGGATGAGTCTGGGAGGGCTAAGGGATGAGGCGGAAATACGCGGACACAGGAGAACCTATGTGGGCGCTATGCCCGGAAGGATCATTCAGGGGATCAAGACAGCTGGCTCCAATAATCCGGTTTTTATGCTGGATGAGATTGACAAAGTCGGAATGGACTTCAGGGGAGACCCCACTGCGGCGCTTCTGGAGGTTCTTGACCCGGAGCAGAATTTCAGCTTCCGGGATAATTACATCAACCTCCCATTTGACCTGTCCAAAGTGATGTTCATCTGCACAGCCAACCTGGCTGACCCGATCCCAGCAACGCTTCGCGACCGGATGGAGATCATAGAGATCCCGGGCTACACATTGCAGGAGAAACTCCAGATTGCTAACCACTATTTGATTCCGAAGCAGAAAAAGGAAAACGGCATTACTGATGATCATATTGAATTCAACGACTCAGCGGTGAGCACGGTTATTGCTCAATATACTCGCGAAGCCGGGGTCAGAAATTTGGAGCGAGCGATTGGAACCATCTGCCGTAAAGTTGCGAGGAAAGTGGCTGAGGGGGAAAAGAAAAAGGTGAGACTCAGACCTGATAATATTCATCTGTTTCTTGGACCGCCTCAATTCCTGCCAGAGGAGGAGCTGGAGAAGGATGAGGTTGGAGTTGCGACCGGACTTGCCTGGACTGGAACCGGGGGAGACATTCTCCGGATTGAGGTCAGCATTGTTCAGGGAAAGAAGAACCTGATCCTGACAGGGCACCTCGGGGATGTAATGAAGGAGAGCGCGCAGGCTGGCTTGAGCTTTGCCAAAAGAATCGCGCCGGAATTCGGGCTTTCCCAGAACTATTTTGAGGACAAGGAGGTGCATATTCATGTGCCTGCTGGAGCCATTCCAAAGGATGGTCCAAGCGCGGGCGTGACTATGGCGACTGCGTTAATCAGCGCAATGACTGGAATCCCGGTTCGCAAGGATGTAGCAATGACCGGAGAGATCACTTTGCGCGGAAGAGTGCTCCCGATTGGCGGATTAAAGGAAAAAGCGCTTGCCGCGCTCAGGAACGAAATCCATAACCTGATCATTCCGGAGCGGAACCGAAAAGACCTAGAGGATATTCCGGAGGAATTGAGAAAGGAAATACATTTTTATTTTGCCAAGACAATGCAAGATGTCCTTAAGTGGAGCTTGAGGAACGGAATGAAAACAAAGTCAGCGAAGCAGTTCCCTGAGGAAAAAAGAGCTTCATCAAAAAAGGCTCGCTTAGCCAAAGCGAGTTCAAAGAAACCGGCTAAGAGAAAACGAAAAAAGTCCTGAAAATGACTGCGCTTTGAATAAGGTAAAAATATGACATTAGCGCACCGGAACAGGACCATAACATTAACAGATAAAGAGAAAGAGAGCTATTTTTCAGAATTATTAACTATAAATGGTCCTGTTTCGCTTGCGCAAATACTTAACAGAGTTATCAATCAGGATATTTTTGAAGTTATAAAATTTTTGCCTTCAAAATTTATAGACCTTCTTTTTATAGACCCGCCGTATAACTTGGAGAAAACTTTTAATGCTCGTTCGTTTAAGAGTATGCCTGTAAAGCAGTATATGGAATGGATGGATTCCTGGCTTCAAAAAATGATAAGACTGCTCAAACCCACTGCGTCTGTGTATATATGTGGTGATTGGAGGTCTTCTTCAGCGATTCATTTACTTTGTGAAAAATACCTTATAGTTAGAAACAGGATAACATTTGAAAGAGAAAAGGGAAGAGGGGCATTAAAGAACTGGAAGAATAATTCTGAGGATATATGGTATTGCACGGTTTCTAATAAATATACTTTTAATGCGGATGCTGTGAAATTAAAAAGAAAGGTAATAGCGCCTTATCGTGAAAATGGGAGCCCAAAGGACTGGTCAGAGGAGAGAGATGGAAAATATAGATTAACATATCCTTCAAATATATGGACGGACATTACAATCCCGTTCTGGTCAATGCCTGAAAATACTCCACATCCGACACAAAAGCCGGAGAAACTTCTCGCTAAAATTATCCTTGCAAGCTCTAATCAAGGAGATATTGTGTTTGACCCGTTTGCTGGTTCAGGGACTACTGGTGTTGTTGCAAAGAAGTTAAAAAGAAAATTTGTTATGGTAGAAATAGATAAAGAATACTGCTTTTATGCTATGAAGAGATTGGATATGGCAGACAGAGATTCTACTATTCAAGGATTTTATGATGGGGTTTTCTGGGAAAGAAATACTTGGAATGATATAAAAAATAAAGATGCTAATTCTGCTCTCCTTGAAATTTGATTCCAGTAAATTTTAATAATGTGAAAATAAAGATAAAAAATATAATAGAACATAAGAATTTGAAACTTAGAGACATAGGTGAGTTTGGATGGATCAACCGGGTCAGGAGCCGGGTTTTGCAAGGCAGGTCCGGGATTCTGGCTGGAATTGGTGATGATTCAGCCTGGATTAAGTCTCAAGGCTCTTTATTAATTACCTGCGACCTTTTGATTGAGAATGTTCATTTTCTCAAGGATATTCATCCGCCTCGTCTTCTAGGCAGAAAGGCTTTATCCGTGAATCTGTCTGACATTGCGGCAATGTCTGGAATTCCGCAATACGCGCTGGTCGCAATTGGCTTTCCGCAGGACACTGAGCTGGAATATGCGGACGAGTTGATGGAGGGTTTTCTGGAGGTTGCAGTGGAGCATAAGGTTGAGCTGATTGGAGGGGACACCACAGCCTCTGAGAAATTGTGCTTGAGTATAACGGTTTTTGGAAAGCCTGCGCATAAAAAGCCTGTTTTAAGAAGCGGGGCTAAGCCCGGAGATGACATCTGGGTAACAGGCACGCTCGGAGATGCGTCGCTTGGATTTGAGCTTTTGAAAAAAAGTCAGACAGGAGAACTGGATTTGTCAGATTTTCACCATTCATCGCTTCTGGTAAAGCATTTTGACCCAGACCCGAGAGTGGAGGCTGGAATTATGCTCGGGAAAATAGCGAATTCTATGATTGATTTGAGCGATGGTCTTATTTCAGATTTAGGGCACATTTTAGAGGAAAGCGGAAAAAAAACCACAGTTAAGGCAGAGGTTTATTTGGATAAATTGCCAATTAGTAAAGATTTTAAGGAGTATTTTAAGGGAAACCCGTTAGATGATGAAAATGGTTTAAGCCTGGTTTTGACAGGGGGAGAGGATTACGAATTGCTTTTCACTGCTAAGCAATCATCTCGGTCAAAAATTTTAGAGTTCAGCCGAAAGTTGGATTTGCCAATCAGCCGCGTGGGTAGAATTAAAAAAGGAAAAAAAGCAGAAGTGATCCTGCGGGATGAAAAAGCCAGGAAGGTGAAGCATCCTAGGTTGAAATTTGAGCATTTCCCTTCTCAAGAGAGGCAGATGACATAATGGAATTAGACATTCAAATCCGGTTGTTAGGAGTGCTTATCCTGATAATCCTCAGCGGATTCTTTTCCTCAGCAGAAACCACTTTTTTCAATATTCTTGGCAGAGGCACGCTTGAGGAGCTGGAGCGCAGGAGCTTAAGAGTGGCGCAAAAATTGAGAGAGCTTCTCTCCGCGCCCAGAAAGCTGATCACAACTATACTGATCGGAAACGAGATTGTCAATATCCTGATCTCCATTCTGATCGCGTCCATTTTTGCGCGCTTTTTTCTAAAAAACGGCTCAAGCGGTCAATACAATGCCATTCAAATCAGTCTTCTAACAATGTTGACCAGCACCACGCTTCTTCTGGTCTTTGGAGAAATTATTCCAAAAACCCTTGGGTTCAGGTTTTCTTCTCGGTTTGCTTTTTATATCACTGAGCCGTTTTACTGGTTCTATCGCTTTATCTTTCCTCTAAGATGGTTTTTCCGGCGAGCAAGCGAGGCAATACTGAGTTTAGCTGGCGTTAAAATCGGAGAGTCAAAGGAAGAGCTAAAGGAGGGAGAGCTTAAACAGCTTTTGGAGATGGGAGAAGAGGAGGGGATTCTTGACGAGACCGAGTATGTTCTTTTGAAGAATATCTTTGAGTTTGGGGACATGACTGCGGCAGAGGTGATGACTCCCAGACAGGAGGTTTTCAGTTTATCTGTGGAACTGGATTTTGCGGAATTCAAGCGAAGGTTTTTAGAAAGCGGTTATTCCCGGGTGCCGGTTTATCAAAAGGACCCGGATTATATTATCGGGGTTATCAGCACCAAGGATTTGACTCGTGTGGAAACCTCTCCGGGACCAAAGACCATAGAGAGCCTGGTCAGGAGACCATTTTGCATCCCTCCCCAGAAAAAACTCAATGACCTTCTTCGGGACTTTCTCAGCCGGAGAATTCATCTGGCGCTGGTGGTTAATGAATTTGGGGAATGGCTGGGGCTGGTTACCCTGGAGGACCTTCTGGAGGAGATTTTTGGAGAGAGTGCGGAGGAAGAGCCTGCGAAGCCAGAGATTCAAGAAATTAGTGAGGGCAAATGGGAAGTGTTTGGGAGTATGGAGCTTAAAGAATTTAATAAGTTAATGGAAACAGAGCTTCATTCTCCTGGCATAAAAACCATTGCTGGATATTTGCTCAATGAGTTTGGAAGAGTGCCGATGGTTGATGAAGAGATCAAGCGCTCTGGATTTGTCTTCAAGGTAAAGGAAATCAAGCATCGGAAGATAAGCAAAATAGAGGTTCGGAGGGCGGATGATTAGCAGTATCGGGACGCTCTTAATTATAGTGGTGATTTTGATTTTGCTGGAGGGATTTTTCTCAGGCTCTGAGATAGCCATCATCAGCGCGAATAAGACTCTGCTCAAGCAAAGGTATGGAGAGCAAAGCAGGGTAGCCAATGTTATCACAAGCTTTCTCAAGGAACCGCAATGGCTGATCGGGACTCACCTGCTTGGAACCAATCTTTGCGTGGTCGCGTCTTCTACTCTGGTAACTTTTTATATGCACAAAAAATACGGAGAGCTCGGGGAGCTTTACACGGTTTTGCTATTATCTCCGACTTTGCTTCTGCTCGGAGAGATGGTTCCCAAAATCTATTTCCAGGAATACGCAGACCGTGTTGCTGGCAAATCCCTGCTTGGACTCTGGCTATTTTCCTATCTGTTCTATCCTGCGGTCTGGGTTCTGGCACAATTGGGAGAATGGGCGAGCCGGATTCTAGGGGGCTCCAAAGGTGAATCTGAGCCGTTTCTTGCCAGAAGCGAATTGAAGTATCTTCTCACAAGCGCCAGACAGAGAAAAAATCTGCCCGCACACGAGCAGAGGATGATCCGGAGGATTTTCAAATTCAGCGAGACCAGCGTCGGAGAGGTTATGATCCCGCTCGTGGAAATTCGGGCATTAGAGGAGCAGGATACTGTGGAGAGGGCGCTGACTCTTGCGAACCGTCATCCATATTCTCGTTATCCTGTTTATCGCAAGCGGATTGATAATATCATTGGTCTGGTTAAATTAACAGACTTGCTCGCAAGCGCAGACCCTATTAAAAAAGTCTCAGAGCTGATTCAAGCGGTGAATTTTGTGCCCGAGACCATGCCAGCGGACCAACTACTTGCAAAAATGCAGAGAGAAAACTTCCAGACCGCAGTGGTGGTTGACGAATACGGAGGATGTGTCGGCATCGTCACTCGCGAGGACATCCTAGAGGAGATCATTGGAGAGATTGAGGATGAGCACGCAAGGGAGCAAGCATCTTTCCGACAGATAGCGCCTGACAAATGGCTCATCAATGCAAGAATGGAGATTGACCGTATAAATGAGATCTTCGGATGGAATTTACCAAAAGAGGATTATGAAACATTAGCTGGATTTCTCCTTAATCTCTTCCAGAGAATCCCAAGAGCCGGGGAACTCATCCGGTTCAAAAACCTCATCTTCCTGGTCAAAAGAGCCAGCCCCAGAGTAATCCTGGAAGTGATGGTTACGCGCGAAGAAGATGAAACAAAACCGCCGGAGTAAATAAGGCGATAAGAAAAATTGAATGCGTGAGCGTACTGCCTCCATTATTATGGAGACAGGATTAGTCTCGCTCTCATTACTCAGTCCAATCTTAATCCATTTTCTACATAGCGTTTGCCTTTAAAGGTCAGCCGAAATCTGGTCTTACCAGCTTTTTCATCCTTGGAGAGGAACCCGGAGCGAGAAGCATTATTCAAAACAACACTCAAGTTGCTTGGAGCCTTTTCCCCTAAAACCTGATAACACGCCTGAATATCTGAGGCGCTGAATTCCTCTATCTTGTCCCCGAGATAAAATGAAAAAAGCATTATCCGGTCGTGAGAAGTCCGGGGATGATACCTCTCCAGCAAAAAGCGCAATTCCGGAGCCTCTATCTCAGGCTTTTTTATATCATCAGCCTGCGCCTGCGCCTCAGCCATCTGCCCGCCCCGATTCTCCACAAAATCCGGCTCCCTGCTCAGGCTCTTCTCTTCCTTATCCTTGGAATACTGCTCCTCACGCCTGCCCCGGTAGCCACCCCGTTTGTCCCGGTATTTTCTCCGATTATCCTGGAAATGAGGTTTAGGCGCTGGAGGCGGCGCAGGAGCATTGGGCTGGGGTTGAGACTGCTGGGGCAAAGGCGGCTCCCCGCCAGGAACCAGTTGATTCAATTTAACCAGAACCTTTGGCTCATACTTCCTCAGCTGATTCTGGACAAAATTAAGGTCACCCCTGAACACAATCTCAAAATCCGAGCACTTAAACTCAAAGCTATATTCCGGTTTCTTTTCCGTTTCCGCCATCTGCTCACTCCTTTTTTAGGTGGGCAGGCACTCCTGCCTGCCATTCCTTTTCCAGTTCATTCTCAATTCCCATTTGCTTAAGCACCCTTCCAACAAGGCTATCTACCAGTTCCTCAATAGCCTCAGGCTTATGATAAAACCCGGGCGATGCAGGAATAATAATCGCTCCAGCTTTTTTCAGCCTTGTAAGATTCTCAAGATGAATCAAACTCAGGGGCGTTTCCCTGAAAACCAGCGCCAATGGCTTTCCCTCTTTAAGCATCACATCAGCGGCTCGTTCAATCAAACTGGATGAAATGCCGTTAGCTATCCTTCCAATCATACCCATTGAGCAAGGAATTATAATCATTCCATCTCTTGCCCCTGAACCGCTCGCCAGAGGAGAATTAAAATCATCATTCTGATGATAAACAAGCAAGCCCTTCTGGTCTTTAAAAAATTTACGCCATCCTGCCTGGTCATTTGCCGCTTTGCCAAGCTCCATCTCAAAAACTTTTTTCCCAGGAGCGCTGATCAGGAAATCAACATGATATCCTTTTTTAACCAGCCAGCATATAAGCCTCTGGCTATAGACCATCCCGCTCGCTCCGCTCACTGCCACAATCAGTCTTTTCATTGTCTTACAAGTATATCAATGGCTCCGAAAATAAAAAATGTGACACTGATCCAGCCATTCATATTGAAAAACGCAACATTTAATTTAGACAGGTCATCAGGTTTTAGAAGGCTATGCTCGTAAATGAAAAGCCCTGCGATGATTGCCAAGCCCATCAGATAAATCGGTCCCAGCTGGAGTAAAACATAAGGAGCGGTCAGAAGAAGCAGGCTGATCAGATGTAACCCTCTGCAAAGCCAGAGAGATTTTGCAATTCCAAGAAAGCGCGGGATGGAAAAAAGGTTTTGCTTTTTGTCAATCTCAATGTCCTGAAACGAATAAATGATGTCAAAGCCAGCCACCCACAAGAGAACCGCCGCGGATATGAAAGCCGGCGCAAGTATCCGCGGGAACTTAAGACTGGGGTCAATTGCGAGCCAGGCGCCCATAGGCGCGATCCCGAGCGACATCCCAAGAACAAAATGGCTTAAACGCGTGAAGCGTTTGGTTAAAGAATAAAAGCTGATCCATAAAATAGCTACCGGAGATAGCAGAAAACAGAGCCGGTTAAGGTTATAAGCTGAAAATATAAAAAGAGCGTAAGCGATAACAATGAATAGCCACATCTCAATCTTTCGGAGTTTGCCTGAAGGCAGAGCACGGCTTGCGGTCCGTGGATTCTTTGCGTCAATCTCAGCATCCAGAACGCGATTTGTTGCCATAGCGCCAGAGCGCGCAGAGACCATTGCCAGAATTATCCATGCAAATTCGCGCGCAGAAGGGATGCCATTTTTTGCAAGAAACGCTGACAGAAGCGCAAAGGGAAGCGCAAATAAGGAATGCGCCAGTTTGATGTCTTTGAAGACCAGTGTCAGTTTTTTGAAAAAGCTCCTAATCAATCCCATAATCTTTCCAGCGCTTGCTAACCAGCTCCTTGACATCCTTGCTCATTTTTATCTCAGGTGGCCATTCCCTCTCAAAACCCTCATCCTTAAACTTCCGGGTAGCGTCTATTCCAATCTTGCTCCCAAGCCCGAGCCTGGCTGATGCGTGGTCTAGCACATCCACCGGACCCTTAACAAAAATAATATCCCTCTGCGGGTCAATGTTATTGCCCAGTCTCCATAAAACCTCAGATAAATCCTGAACATTCACCTCTTTATCAAACACCACGATCCATTTGGTAAAAGCCATCTGTCCCAGTCCCCAGAGACCATACATAATTTTATAAGCATGCCCTGCATATCGCTTGTCAATGCTCACGAATGCGTAGTTATGAAAAATGCCTTCCACTGGCAGATTGATGTCAACAATTTCCGGAAAAAGTTTTTTCAAAAACACCAGGAAAATGCGCTCCGTGGCTTTTGCCATAAAACAGTCTTCCATCACAGGTCTGCCCACAACAGTTGCTGGATAAATCGCATCTCTACGATGTGTAATTGCTGTCAGATGAAACACCGGATAGTTTTCAGCAAGAGAATAAAAACCAGTATGGTCTCCAAAAGGTCCCTCTAATCTTCGCTCACCGGGTTTAACATATCCCTCCAGAACTATCTCTGCTTCTGCTGGAACCTCTAGGTCAACGCTCTTTGCTTTAACAATCTCAACCGGCTCTCCCATTAAGAATCCTGCAAAGAGATATTCATCAATCCCCTCTGGCACTGGAGCAGTTGCAGAATAGATCAACGCTGGAGGTCCTCCAAGCGCAACAGCCACCTGAAGGGGTTTGCCCAATTCTTCAGCCTCCCTGTAATGCTGTGCCCCTCCTTTATTCGGATGCCAGTGCATTCCTGTGGTCTTATCATCATAAATCTGCATCCGATACATACCAAGATTCCTGATGCCTGTTTTAGGGCTTTTTGTAATCACGACCGGAAGAGTGATATATCTACCACCATCACCAGGCCAGCATTTAAGCGCAGGCAAAATTCTTAAATCCGGATTCTCTATAATAACCTCCTGACAGACCGCCCTGCTCACGCTTTTAGGAGGAACTTTAGCTATTTCAAATAGCCTGGGAAGCAGTTTTGCTTTTTCAATCAAGCCTTCTGGCGCTTGAAGATTAGCCAGTTCCTCAAATCTCCTGGCAACATCATCCAGAGTCTCTGCTCCCAGCGAATAAGCCATTCGCTCCGCAGTGCCAAAACTATTGATCAAAACCGGAAAAGCAGAGCCTTTCACTTTCTCAAAAAGCAGAGCAGGTCCCGCCTGCTTAACCACCCGGTTATAAATCTCGCTGATCTCCAGCTCCGGAGACACCTCTGCCTTCACTCGCTTGAGCCAGCCTTTTTTCTCAAGCGCCTGAATAAAATCTCTTAAATTCCGAAAAGTCATAATAGTATATACTAACACTCTAAGCCCTGATTAAAAAATCATCTCCATAAGTTTAGGATTGGGACAAAATTGAAAAACCGATTTTTAGAGCTCTTGTGCTCTATCATATTGCTTAAAAAAAATACTTGACAAGACCTGGAGCAGGTTATTTGAAGAAATTGACCAATACTGATATTATAAGTAAAATTATAAAAACAGGGAGATGTAGATGGCGCTGAGTTCGCTGTTCAATTTTTTCTCCTCAGACCTTACCATTGACCTGGGAACCGCTAACACCCTGGTCTATGTCAAGGGCAAGGGCATTGTTATAAACGAGCCGAGCGTGGTCGCGGTTCATAGAGACCCGCGCACGAATCGGGACGAGGTGCTGGCGGTTGGAGCAGAGGCAAAGCAGATGCTGGGCAAGACCCCGGGCTCTATCCGCGCGGTTCGTCCGGTCAAGGATGGCGTGATAGCTGACTTTGAGATCACTGAGCAGATGCTCTCTTATTTCATCGGCAAGGCTCACAAGCGCCGGACATTGATCCGTCCAAGGATTATTGTCTGCGTGCCATTTGGAATAACAGAGGTTGAAAAACGCGCGGTGAGGGACTCTGCAAAGGCGGCTGGGTCGCGCGAGGTGCACCTTTTAGAGGAGCCAATGGCGGCGGCGATTGGAGCAGGGCTTCCGATCAGGGAGGCAAGCGGGAATATGATCGTGGACATCGGCGGAGGCACCACTGAGGTTGCTGTGATCAGCTTATCTGGAATTGTTTTGAGCGAGTCCATCCGTATTGCAGGGGACAAAATGGACGAGGCAATAGTTCAATACATAAAGCGCAAATATAACCTTTTAATCGGGGAGCCGACTGCGGAGCAGATCAAGATCAATATCGGGTCCGCATATCCGCTGGCTGAAGAGCTGAAGATGGAGGTTAAAGGACGGGATTTGGTGAGCGGGATTCCGAAGACGGTTGAGGTGAGTTCTGTTGAAATACGGGAGGCACTGGAAGAGCCGATTCAGGCGATCATAGATTCTGTCCGGACCGCGCTGGAGAAGACCCCGCCGGAGCTTGCCAGCGACATTGTTGACAAAGGGATCGTGCTCGTGGGCGGGGGCGCTCTGCTAAAGAATATAGATTTGCTGTTAAGAGAGGTCACTGGATTGCCAGTGATGCGTGGGGAGGACCCGATGAGTGCGGTGGCGCTCGGCGCTGGCAAAGTTTTAAACGACCTGGAGTTGTTGAGAGAAATAGAGATTGATTAAATTGGGGGAGTCGGAGTTCGGAATTCCCAATTCCGAATTCCGTAATAAATGAAATGCTCAATATCTATCCACGCTGGCGCGGATTGTTTTTGCCGATAAGCCTCTGGCTGTTCAGCCTGATTCTGGTCTCGGTTCAATCTTATCAAGCGGAGAGCGCCACAGCAAGCCCGTTTGCCCGTGCGGTGTCCACCCTTATAAGCTATCCGGAGCGCTCTTACAGCTATACGCGTCGCGGTCTAAAGGCGCTATGGGGAAGATATATCTATTTGAGCGGAGTTGAGCAGAAGAATCTTGCTCTACAGAAACAAATAGCGTCTCTACTGATTGAGAACCAGCGGATGCAGACGCAGGCGAGAGAGAATGAGCGCCTGAAGAGCCTGCTTGGATTCAAGGAGTCACTGAGCAAGGATTCTCTTCCAGCAAGGATCATTGGCTGGGATTTGAGCGTGTATGCAAGAATGGTCACTATCAATGTTGGTTTAAAGGATGGTGCGGGAAAAGGGCAGGCGGTGATCAGCGTTCAAGGCTTGGTTGGGCAGATAGTTAATGAGCCTGGTAGACCAAGCGGGCAGAGATTCGCCAATGTTCTTTTGATCACTGACCCGACCAGCCGGGTCAGCGTGGTGATTGAGCGCACTCGCGACCGGGGGATTGTGGAGGGCACAGGAAGAGAGGACCAGCTTTTGCTCAAATATCTTTCGCCGGAGGCAAAGCCCCTTCGGGGCGACACTGTGCTTACCAGCGGTCTGGGAGGTATTTTTCCAGCAGGCATCCAGGTTGGGACAATTGAAAAAATAGAGCAAAACCCTTTTTCCGGCTCTCTCCAGTGTTTTGTCAAGCCGAGCGTGGATTTTTCTCATCTGGAAGAGGTGCTCGTACTGACTGGGAAGGAAAACGATGCTCAAAGATAGAATCAGGACTTTTGCGTTTGGCATTGTATTTGGATTATTCGCTATACTTGTTCAAGCCACTTTGTTTTATAGTGTATTTCAAGGGAAAATAGATGTGAACTTGGTGTTTGGCTTGCTCATCTGGATTGGGTTTTTCAAGAGCAATCCAGAGGGGGTTTTATTAAGTTTTATTCTTGCCTGGCTTCAAGGAGCTGTAAGCGGAGCATTGAGCGGAGTGTTTCTTTTCGCAGGGATGAGCCTGTATGTTCTTTGCTGGATATTGCGTGCGAGGTTTGCTCCTGTGACCGGGCTTGGCAGGTTCGGCTTTGCTTTGGCTATGGGAATTTTTTACAAGCTGGTCTTGGTTGTTAGCCTGGAGCTTTTTGTGGGAGGAGCTTTTATCCGGGCTCAATCTTTGGGTTATATGTTGCTGGAGGTCCTGTTAAATGCTATTTTAGCGCTTTTGGTTTTCGCGCTGTTCAGCAGGCTGAAGGGCTTTCTGGATTTGATCCCGGAACAGGTTAAGCCGAGAAGACATTGAGATGCAGAGATACATAGACGAGTTTGAGCAGGAGAGACTAAAGAGAAGATTAAGGATTTTCCAGCTGGCGGTCATCATTGTAGTTCTTCTCGCGTTATTTCGGTTCTGGCAGTTGCAGGTGCTTCAAGGAAGGAGATGGAGGTTAGTTGCGGCTGAGAATCAGTTTCGGACCATAAGGATTTTACCCCCGCGTGGAATGATCCTGGATCGGAAGGGCAAAATTTTAGCTGGCAACAAGCTCGGATTTAACATCACGGTAATCCCTGCGGACATAGATGAGAAAAGCATTCAGGAGCTTGCGCCTATTCTGAATTTAACTCCGGAGGAGCTTAAACGAAAGATTGAGATAAAAAAATCCTGGTCTCGCAATGTGCCGGTAGAGATAAAACGGGGTTTAACCTGGGAGGAGCTGGCGCGGATTGAGGAACGCCTTCGGGATTTTTCCGGAGTAGACATAGAACTGGAGCCGGTTCGCTCATATCCAGAGGGAGACACTGCGTGTCATTTAGTTGGCTATCTTGGAGAGATTTCTCAAGAGGAATTGAAACTTCCTGGCTATGCAGGTTATGAGGTAGGTGATTATATTGGTAAAGCTGGAGTGGAGAGGTTATTGGAGAAAGAGCTAAAGGGGTTAGAGGGCTGGCAATATAAAGTGGTTGATGCTAGAGGAAGGGAGCGCGGTCCGGAGATTTTTCCGGGATTGAGATTGGATGCCAAAGCTCCTGTGCCTGGCAACAATGTTATTCTCTCTCTTGACCTGGATTTACAAAAGCTGGCTCAGGAGCTTCTCAAAGGTAAAACAGGCGCGGTTGTGATGCTATCTGCCAAAACCGGGGAAGTGTTAGTAATGGCAAGCTCTCCGACTTTTTATCCCGAGATTTTTGTCAATCCATTTCACCCAGAAGAATGGCAGAACTTGATGACTGACCAGACGCATCCGCTTTATAACCGGGCGATTCAGGGGACATATCCGCTTGGGTCTGTATTTAAGCTGGTTCTGGCAATGGCTGGACTGCAAGAGGGTTTGATTACCGATGAGACTACAGTTAGATGCACGGGGGTATATTTTCTTGGAAAAATTCCGTTCAAGTGCTGGAGAAAAAATGGACACGGGCTTGTTTCTTTTCATAGAGCAATTGTAGAGTCGTGCGATGTTTATTTTTACACGCTGGGCGCAAGGCTTGGAATTGACCGTATAGCCAGATATGCAAATCTTCTCGGACTTGGCATCAGAACCGGGATCGGTCTTGAGCCGGAAAGCACGGGATTGGTCCCGAGCGAGAGCTGGATGGAAAAGGTTCGGAAGCAAAAATGGAACGCTGGAGACACAATAAGTGTATCAATTGGACAGGGATATATACTGGCAACACCGCTTCAAGCCGCGGTTCTGGCTATGGTGATTGGAAATGAGGGTGAGCTATATAGACCCAGGCTGGTCAAAGAGATTGAAAGTAGCAAAGGGGGAGCCGACAGGATTTTTTCGCCTGAGTTAATCGCCAAGCTGAATTTCAAGGAGAAAAACTGGAAATTGCTGAAGGAAGCAATGACCGGGGTGGTGAATGAGCCGGGTGGGACAGCTTTTTGGAGCGTGCGTTCGGACAAGGTAATTATTGCTGGCAAGACGGGTACCGCGCAGGTGATTAAGGCTAAAAGGTTTGAGGGAATGGCACAGGAGCAAATTCCGGAAAAATTTCGCGACCATGCATGGTTTGTCGCATTTGCTCCAGCGGACAATCCAGAGATAGCAATCAGCGTCCTGGTTGAACACGGTATGCACGGGTCTTCTGGCGCAGGTCCCATTGCCAAACAGCTGATTGAAAAATACTTTGAGCTTTATCCTGAAGCTCTTTCAAAATCAGCCCATCCCTCAGCTGAAAAAATAAAAATTGAACCTGGACATAATTTAGAAGATAATAGGGAATAAATAACTAGTGTGAAAAATTTTTATAAAAAGGGAAAATGCTGAAGAAAATCTGGCTGGTGGTTTTTTTTGTTCTGCTGATTGTTTTAGCTGGCGCAGTGTTTTTCTCCCCATTTGTTAATTCATCCGGAGCTTTTGCCCGATTTCAGCATCAACTCGCTATCTCTGCTGGCTTCATTAGCATAACAGGCACTTTGATCTTGGGAATATGGGGATGGCTTGTATTAAGAAGATTGAAAGGTTAAAATATCAACAGCGAGTCAGTTTTCCTCTTTTATTCTTTGTCTTTCGGAAGATTATAAGATGACCAGAGCAATAATTGATGTTCATAAAGCAATTTCGGAGTTCCTTGGCAGGGGCGGTCTTCTCGCAAAGGAGCTAGCTGGCTATGAGTATCGCGAGGAGCAGATTCGTATGGCTGAGGCTGTTCTCAATAACCTTCAGAATGGCGGAATTCTGATGGTTGAGGCAGGAACAGGCACTGGCAAGACTTTAGCATATCTTATTCCTGCTCTGCTTTATGGACAGCGCGTGATAATATCAACAGGGACCAAAACCCTTCAGGAGCAGATTTTTTACAAGGACCTGCCTGTGCTAGGCAAGCATTTCAATTTCCGGGCAGTGATGATGAAGGGAAGGGGAAATTATCTTTGCTGGAGAAGGTTTCATAAGTTCTGTGCTCAGCCGAAAATGGAATTTATTGCGGATGCTAATTTAGTTGAGCAGATTCGCTCCTGGTCTAGGAGGACAGAGACTGGAGACAGAGAGGAGCTTGTGGAATTACCAGAGGGGCATCCGGTATGGGAAAAAATATGCTCTGATTCTGAGCTTTGTCCAGCAAGCCTTTGCGCTCATTTCAAGGATTGTTTCATTACTGATTTAAAAAGCAGGGCGCAAAAGTCAGACATCATTGTTGTGAATCACCATCTATTTTTCGCGGACCTAGCATTGCGCAAGGATGATTTTGGAGAGGTTATTCCGCGCTATGACGCAGTGATTTTTGACGAGGCGCATCTTTTAGAGGACATCATTACGGATTATTTTGGAGTAAGTTTAAGCGACAGGATGCTCAAGGAGTTGTGCAGGGACTTGATGGCTGATTTGTCAGGCTTGAAAAAACCAGAGCACAAAACCATAAGCGGATGCGTGGCGCGTATAGAAAACTTTTCCGAATCCCTGTTTTCCGGTTTGAGGAAACATTTTGAGAATCTAGCGAGTGGTGATGACAAACGGATAGTTTTTAAAATAGATGATGCGCCTGCGCAAGCTCTTAAATATGGAAATGAACTTGTGAGAGAGCTGGGCTATGTCAGTTCTGTTCTTTCGGACAAAAAAGACTCGCCAGACCTGCTCGGGCTTTCAGTCCGTGCGGCAAAACTTGCTGGTAATATGGATTTCCTTTTACGGCAGAATGAAACCGGATATGTCTATTATTCCGAGCTTAAGCAAAAAAGCACCATCCTTCGCGCATCCCCGATTCAGGTCGCGACGCTTTTGCGTGAGATTTTTTACCCGCATCTGGAAACCATTATTTTTACAAGCGCGACCCTTACCACCTTCAGGCAGAAAGAGCCCAGCTTTGACTATTTCAAAAGCCGTATGGGGCTGGATGAGGCCGCAAAGGCGTCTGAGCTTCTACTAAAAAGCAGTTTCAACTGGGAAAAACAGGCGCTTTTGTTCCTGCCAAAAAATCTCCCGCATCCAGACAATCTATCCTTTGTCTCGGAATCCTGCCATCTTTTGGAACAGCTTCTCAACATTAGCAAGGGAAGAGCCTTCTTGCTTTTCACGAGTTATAAGAATCTGGAAGCCTTTTATGAAATCCTTTATCCAAGATTGAAATACCCGTGCCTCTGTCAGGGAGACAAGCCGCGCTCGGAATTGCTAAGAGAGTTTCGGCAGATTGAGGAAAGCATTTTATTTGCGACAACCAGCTTCTGGCAGGGAGTTGATGTTGTGGGACCTTCTTTAAGTCTGGTTGTGATTGACCGGCTTCCATTTGACTCGCCTGGAGACCCGCTGATTCAGGCGCGAATCAATCACATCAATTCTCAGGGAGGCAATTCTTTTTTAGATTATCAGGTTCCTTCTGCAGTGATTATGTTGAGACAGGGTCTTGGACGCTTGATCCGCTCAAGCAATGACCGCGGAGTGCTTTGCGTGCTTGACCCAAGGCTTCAGAAAAAAAGTTATGGCAGGATATTCCTTAACAGCCTGCCCAAAATTCCAATCACCCATAATTTTAACCAGGTTGCAGAGTTTTTTGCCAGGGAGAATCTTTGAGCAAGAACACCAGCGAGCGCAAGCCGATTATTCTCACCAGCGCATCCCACTGGATTCTTCATATTGCTGAGTTGAGCTTCCCCGCAGTCTCTCTTATGGTTGCGCAAGACTTGCTCGGTAGAGAAAAAGCCTATGATAAAATCGGATTTGCGTTTTTTATTTTCAGCCTCCTGTTCGGAATTACGCAGATTCTAGGCGGAATTCTGGCTGACCGTCTCGGACCAAGAAAAACCATCTGGATTTATCTGCTCGGCTCTGGACTCAGCCTGATTTTTCTGGGATTTGCCCAGAGTTTTTTCAAGCTAACTCTCTGGCTCGGAATACTTGGAGCTTTTCTAGGAATATATCATCCTGCAGGGATGTCCCTTTTGTCCCATTCCACTCGGAAGCGAGGAACAGCAATGGGCATACACGGAATGGCAGGAAATTTTGGACTGGCTCTTTCGCCTTTTGTCGCAAGCGCTTTAGCAGGCGCTTTTGGATGGCGCAATGGATTTATGTTGCTGGGATTGCTCCCAGTCCTTCTCAGCCTCTTTCCTCTTCTGGAGACCGGGCTGGAAATACAGGATGCTCATCCCGCTCAAAAGAATCCATCTGCTTCTGCTAACACATCCTTCTGGATTTTACCTGTCATCATCCTGTTTCTGATGTCCATATTAAATGGAATGTGCTATCGGGGGTTCACCACTTTTCTGCCAGCTTACTTCAATGAAAAATTTCCTCCAGAGCTTATCCCGGGCTTCTCTCGCATACTTCAGGCTGGAACCTTCACCACCGCTGTCCTGGTCCTGGGTATGCTGGGACAGCTCATTGGAGGAAGACTTGCAGACAGATACTCCAGAGAAAAACTCTTTACCACAGTGTTTTTGCTCGCGGCGCCATTTCTCTTTTCGTTGAGCTTCTTGAGCGGATTCCCGCTTCTGTTCTCTGCAATGACCTTTGCGTTCTTTTATTTCGCTAACCAGCCCATTGTCAATTCGCTCCTTCCGCACTACGCAGACTCAAAAGTGTTAGGAAGGCTTTACGGATGGTTCTATTTTATGAACTTCGGCGCAGGCTCCATTATGTCCTGGATCGCTGGAATCATTGGACAAAAACTTTCTCTTAAATACATCTTTATCCTTTTCTCAATGCTCCTTCTTATTACGGGCTTGCTCGGAGTTTTTCTAATCCTGCGCACAAGGCATATTGGAGATAATAATCACATAACAAATAAAAATCTCAGATAAAATCTAGTAATGCCTAATTAAAGAAGAGTAAAAAATAAAGCGGGAATTTGAGAGACAGACCGAAGCGGAAAGCGAGCGCGGGGAAGAAGCCATTTTTCAGATAAAGCTCGTTGCCAATCCATTGCATAATAAAAGTTCCAGCGATCAGGAATATGGTTTCTGTGGGTTTGAGCTGGGTATCCACCAGCCTTAAAAAATCATGGTATCCCAGACCAGCAAGCAGAATTGCTGTCAGAATACTTGCAAGAATCCTCTGTCTTCTGGTCTTGCCAGAAATCCATACAAGCAGGCTCAATAATCCAAAGCGGTTAAACAACTCCTGGGGCAAACTGAACGAGACCGGATATGCGAGCGCAAAAAACCATTTTCGGGCATAAGATTCAGGAACCAGGGCTAAAACCAGATGGTCATAGAGAATATAGCTTACAGGGATGAAAACTATTCCAAGCCCGAGCGCATAAATGATTTCTTTTGCGCCCGGGGATTTGAACGGTTTTAAGCCTGCTCTTCGGTTAGCAAGGTTTCCAATTAAGACAAAAATTAGAAGCGCAAAAAAATACAGGATAGTCGCTCCTAGAATAAACGCTTTTATCTTTTCTGGACTTGCTGGCTGGGTGAACAGCCTAGGATAAAGTGAGTATGCCTGGTCGTAAATAGGCGGAAATGACACAAGCGTGCCGATTCCTGCCAGAATAATTCCATCCCGAACGCGGAGAACAGAAGCTTTAAGCTCAGCAAGCACAGGGTCCTTGACCATTCAAGTCCTCCAGTATGCAGATAATCTGCTCCAGCCTGAATATCTGATAATCAGGAACAGCATTATGCTTATGCCCTCTAAAATTGAAAGGGGATAGCCCAGGAAGAAACAATTGATTATGATTGACCAGAACGGTTTTACATCCCGCGGCCTTGCCAGCCATCACATCAAAAACAAAATCTCCCACAACCAGAACCTCTTCTGGAGAAAAATTCCAGTCTCGCAAAATATAGAAAATCATATCCGGGGCAGGCTTAAGACGAGGAACATCCTCACGCGTCACAACTGGCGAAAATTCCCCGGAGATATTTAGAACAGATAAAGTTATGTCCAGGGATTTACGAGAATTTCTGGTAAAAATAGCCTTACGGAGTTTTTTTTGGGAAAGATAATTTATCAGCTCATAAACCCCAGGATTAGGCTCTGCCTTTTTTGCCACACTCAATTCTGTCTCTTCAAGAATTGTGAGCGCTCTTTTTTTCTCTTGCTCTGGCATCTCCAGAGCCTGCTCATAAATCGGAATCCCGGTTTTCAGGTTTCCGATCTTCCTCCGCAGAGCTTCAAAGTCTATAGCCGGCTTGGTTAAAGTGCCGTCCAGGTCAAAGGCAATCCCCTTAATCATCTCCTCAAAGATAGCAGAGATTTTTAAACTGACAAACACAAATCAGGCGCAGGGCTTAGAAAATTTGAGACAATTTTGAAAAACTCCGGACTTAACATCTCTTAAGCATTGCGGTTTTGATCCCGGAGACAAACTTTTTAACCCTAGGAATCAGGTTTCTGGATTTGCCGAATTTTTCTATAATGCTGACCAGTGCGCTTCCGATCACAACCCCGTCCGCAAGTCTCGCGAGCATTTTAGCCTGTCCAGGAGTGGATACGCCGAAGCCAACCGCAATTGGCAGGTCGCAGACCTGTTTTATCTGCGCCAGATGCTCTTTAATATCCTCAGGCAACTTTTTCCGCGCGCCAGTGATGCCAGTGACAGACACATAATAGACGAATCCGCTGGACGCCTTAGCTACCAGCCTGAGCCGGCTATGGTCGCTCGTGGGAGTGGCAAGGTGAACAAGACATAGCCCGTATTCCTTACAGCGTTTTCTCAAATTCTCGCTCTCTTCCGGGGGCAGGTCAACTATCAGCATTCCGTCAATACCTGCTTTTTGCGCCTGCCTTACTGCCCTCTCTTCTCCAGACTTGAAAATCGGATTGTAATAACTGAACAGCAGAATCGGAATTTCAGATTTTTCGCGCACGCGTTTCACAATTGCAAAAATATCTTCCAGATGAATTGGTTTTTTCAGAGCGCGCATAGACGCAGATTGAATGGTTGGACCATCCGCAGTCGGGTCTGTGAACGGAACCCCCAGTTCAATAATATCCGCGCCCGCATCCTCCAGAGCCAGAATGATTCTTTCCGTGCTCCTTAAATCTGGGTCCCCAGCAGTGATATAAAGGATCAATGCCGATTGACCCTTTGCCCGTATTTCCTTGAATCTTTTTTCTATCCTGTTCATTGTCTATTTAAGGACGCGGACCATTTTGTCCGCAAATAGCTAAATTTCTTCTTTTAAATGCTCCGCCACAATATAAATATCTTTGTCTCCTCTCCCGCTCAAATTCACAACAAGAACTTTATCTTTTCCCATTTTCCGCGCCAGCTTTATCGCATACGCAACTGCGTGCGAGCTTTCTAGCGCTGGAATAATCCCCTCATAATGACATAGAAGCCTGAAAGCCTCTAATGCCTCTTTATCAGTTACTGCCACATATTTCGCTCTCCCTGTTTGCTTTAACCAGGAATGCTCCGGTCCAACTCCAGGATAGTCCAGACCAGGCGCAATGGAATGCGCTGGAAGAATCTGACCATCCCTGTCCTGGAGCAAATAACTTTTTGAACCGTGAAGAACCCCGATTGTGCCTGCGCATAAGCTCGCAGAATGCTTTCCTGTCCGCAAGCCACTTCCAGCCGCTTCTACGCCAATTAGCTGAACAGAGCGGTCTTCAATAAACGGATAAAAAATCCCCATTGCGTTTGAGCCTCCACCAACGCACGCTAAAATAACATCCGGCAATCTACCCTCCTGCTCCACGATTTGTTTTCTGGTTTCCTCGCCAATCACCTTTTGAAATTCTCTCACAATTCTGGGATAAGGATGAGGACCTGCAACAGAGCCCAGAAGATAATAAGTGGTCCGGACATTTGTGATCCAGTCCCTGAGCGCCTCGTTCAGAGCATCCTTCAATGTCTTGCTTCCGCTGGATACAGCTCTCATCTTGGCGCCTAAAAGTTTCATCTTAAAAACATTCAGGCTCTGCCTTGCAATGTCCTCCTCACCCATAAAAATCTCGCACTCAAGTCCAAGCCAAGCCGCAACCGTAGCGGTAGCAACCCCGTGTTGACCCGCGCCAGTCTCTGCAATAAGCCTGGGCTTGTTCATTCTTTTTGCAAGCAGTGCCTGTCCAACCGTGTTGTTTATCTTATGTGCGCCTGTGTGGCATAAGTCCTCGCGCTTGAGATATATCTTCGCGCCTTTAATTTTTTCCGAAAGCCGCTCGCAGAAATAAAGCGGAGTAGGTCTGCCTACATAATTTCTAAGATAAAAATTTAGCTCCGCCTGAAAATCCGGGTCTGGAAAATATCTTTCAAACGCTCCCTCAAGCTCAATCAGAGCAGGCATCAAGGTCTCTGCAACAAACCTTCCACCGAATTCCCCGAATTTCCCCTGCTTATCCGGCAACATTTTTCAATTCCTCAAAAAATTTCCTCATCTTATTTTTATCCTTGACCCCGGGCGAGATTTCAATCCCGCTCGCTACATCCACTGCCCAGGGCTGAACAATTTGAATCGCCTGCGCAACATTTTCCGGATGTAAGCCACCAGCAAGAATGATTTTCCCTGCCTTCTCGTTTGCCTTTCTCGCAAGCGCCCAGTCCGGGCTTATTCCGCTTCCGCCATATCTCTCTGTTTTGCTATCAATCAGCCACAGAACTTTAGGATACAAATCCAGATTCCGCAAATCCGATTCCTCTCCAAGCCTTAACGCCTTGATCACTGGAATGGATAATTGATTGCAATAGCCAGGAGTTTCTTCCCCGTGTAGCTGAACCATATCCAGAGGAATTGCCTGCGCAATCTCAAGAACATCCTCCAGGGATTGATTCACAAATACTCCCACTATTTTAGCCTTCCCTTTTATCACACTCGCTATCTCTCTTGCCTCGCTTAATTCAATTTTACGCGCAGAGCCTTTCCAGAAATTCAGCCCGAGCATCTCCGCTCCCAGCTCAACCGCTAAAAGCGCATCCTCAACACGCTTAAGCCCGCAGACCTTAACCCTGACCATAAACCAGCTCTCTCAGCTTTTTCTCAGGATTTTCAGAACTGAGAATAGACCCGCCGATCAGAAATCCGCTCACGCCAAGCGCCTGGAATTCCTCCAGCTCCGCTCTGCTCTTAAATCCACTCTCGCTAATCACGACCCGGTCTTTTGGAATCAGCGGAAGTAGTTTTTTAGTGGTGTCAAGATTGACCTCTAGTGTCTTTAAGTTCCGGTTATTTATCCCGATCAATCTCGCTCCCAGAGAAAGCGCAATCTCCAACTCAGCTTGATTATGAACCTCAACAAGTGGTGTCATCATTAATTCCTTGCTCAGAATATAAAGCTCTTTCAGCTTCCCGGAATCCAGCGCTGAAACTATTAAAAGCGTCAGGTCTGCGCCAGAAATCCGCGCCTGAATAATCTGAAACGATGAGATAATAAAATCTTTGCACAGGACAGGAACACCACAGGCTTTTTTTACCTCTTGCAAATCCTCAAGAGAGCCTGCGAAAAAATCCTCCTCGCATAAAACCGAAACCGCGCGTGCGCCTGCAAGTTCATAACTTCTGGCAAGTTCTCCTGGATTTAAATCCAGTTTGATTGCCCCTGCGCTTGGACTTTTCCGCTTAATCTCTGCAATAACCGGGATTTGTCCTGGCGCATCTTTGAGCAAAAAGCTGAAAATATCCCTTACCGGCGGAGCGTTTGCAAGAAGCTTTTCCATTTCCTTAACCGGGAATTTTTGCCTCTGAAGCTCCAGGCGTTTGATTTTTGAAGAGATAACCTTTTCCAGAAATTCGCTCATCAGCCAGAACCCCTGGAGAGCTTGATTAGCTGGTTCAGCTTCTCTTTAGCTTTGCCAGACTTTATCACCTCTTCTGAAATCTTGACTCCATCCTTAATACTATCTGCTTTCCCTGCCACATAAATTGCCGCGCCTGCATTAAGGAGCACTATTTCAGTCCTAGGACCTGGCTCTCCACTTAAAACCTGACATAGAATCTGCGCATTCAAGCTTTTATCTCCGCCCCTTATGTCATTAAGACGAGATTTTTCAAACCCAAACTGCTCCGGAGAAATCTCATATTCCTGAACCCTGCCAGATTTTAGCTCCGCAACATAAGTGGGTCCTGTTATGGTAATTTCATCAAGCCCGTCTGAGCCATGAACCACCAAAGCGCGTTTTGACCCAAGCTGATTCAACACCTCTGCCAGAGGCTTAACCCATTTTTTATCATACACCCCTAAAAGCTGATACCTCGCATCCGCAGGATTGCTAAGCGGTCCGAGCAGATTGAAAATAGTTCGTATCCCCATCTCTCTACGCGGTCCAATCGCAAATCTCATTGCTGAATGAAGAAGTGGCGCAAATAAAAACCCTATCCCGCACTGCGCAATGCAGTTTTCAACCGTGTCTATATCCGCTTCTATATTCACTCCAAGCTCTGCAAGCACATCCGCAGAGCCACAAGCAGAGCTTGCGGCCCGGTTCCCGTGCTTTGCAACAGGAATGCCTGCGCCAGCAACCACAAGAGCGCTTGCAGTGGAGATATTAAAAGTAAGCGAATGGTCTCCGCCAGTGCCACAGGTATCTATAGCATCCGGAGGAGCTTTGATCTTTCTAGCTTTGCTTCTCATCACTTTCGCCGCCGCAGTGATCTCTGTAACTGTCTCTCCCTTGATCCGCAAGCCCATTAGAAACGCGGAAATCTGAGCAGGAGTGGCTTCTCCGCTCATAATCTCTTCCATAACAAAACTCATTGCATCCGAGTCCAGGCTCTGTCCATCTGCCAATAACTCAATCGCTTCCTTGATCATTGCCTTATTCCCCTCTCTTATAATCTTAAAGATTGAGAAAATTTCCAAGTAATTTTTTGCCATCCTGGGTCAAAATTGACTCCGGATGAAATTGCACGCCTTCCAGAATAAATTGCTTATGACGAATTCCCATTATTTCTCCATCCTCAGACCGAGCGCTTATTTCAAAATCCTCTGTCAGGCTTTTTTCATCCACAGCCAGAGAATGATACCGAATTGCGCGAAAAGGATTCTTCAGTCCCTCAAAAATGGTCCTGCCATCATGCTGAATTTCCGAGACCTTGCCGTGCATCAATCTCTTTGCCTGAACTATCTTTGCGCCAAAAGCATACGCGATTGCCTGATGCCCTAGGCAAACCCCCAGGATCGGAACTTTGCCTGCAAAATGCTGGATAAGCTCAACACAGATGCCAGCATGCTCAGGTGTTTTTGGTCCCGGAGAAATCACGATACGCTCCGGATGCAATTTCTCAATTTCCCCGAGGCTAATCTGGTCATTGCGCTTGACAAGGAGCTCCTTTCCCAGCTCACCCAGATATTGAACCAGGTTATAGGTAAAGGAATCATAATTATCAATCATCAGGAGCATTTTATTTTTCCTCTGTAGGGCAGAACCCGTGTGTTCGCCCAAAAATGGTATCATAATTATTATTTATTATCCGGATCATTTTTCATCCTCATTTAAAGAAAGTCCCCGTCTTGCCATCTCCACTGCCCTTATCATTGCCTTTGCCTTGTTCACAGTCTCCTGGTATTCATTTTCCGGAACAGAATCCGCAACTATGCCAGCGCCAGCCTGTATATTGATCATACCATCCTTGATATGAATCGTCCTGATAGTGATGCACATATCCATATTGCCACTGAAGCTGAAATACCCCACAGCTCCACCATAAATCCCGCGCCGATTTGGCTCCAGCTCCTCTATAATCTCCATTGCCCTGATCTTGGGCGCGCCTGTGAGAGTTCCAGCAGGGAATGCCGCCCTTAGCACATCAAACGCATCCCTGCCCTTTTCAACCTCGCCAACAACATTGCTTACCAGATGCATCACATGACTGTATTTCTCTACCACCGCAAGCTCCGTTACCTTGACAGAACCTATTTTACAAACCCTTCCAAGGTCATTCCTGGCTAAATCAACCAGCATAATATGCTCTGCGTTTTCCTTCTCATCTTTCCTCAATTCCTGCTCTAGCTTAAAATCCTCCTCTGGAGTTTTTCCGCGTGGTCTTGTTCCAGCAATAGGCCTTGCCTCTGCTCTTCCCTCTTCAACTCTCACCAGAGCCTCTGGAGACCCGCCAATCAGATATTCTCCTCCCATTTTCAAAAAAAATAGATAAGGACTTGGATTGATATAACGAAGCGCGCGATACAGATGAAACGGCTCAACCCTCGCTGGCGCGCGAAACCGCTGGCTGATAACCGCCTGGATAATGTCTCCAGCCCGGATGTATTCAAGGGTCTTCTTAACCGCCTTCTCAAAGTCATTTCTGGAAAAATTGCTCTGAAAACCAAGCGTGTCCCTGCTGATAGGAGGCTCTGGAAAGCTAAGCGGAGATTTAAGCCGGGTTGCTATCCTTTCAATCTCCTGAATTGCACGCTCGTATTCCTCACGCAAGGACCCACCAGAATTGATATGAGTATTCACCACGATCTTGATCGTATGCTTTGCCCGGTCAAAGATGATGAGCTTATCCGTGATGAACATATGAACATCAAAGCTGGCTATATCATCCGGATTTTTTGTAGGAAGTTTCTCAAAAAACCTTACTAGGTCATAACCAAGATAACCAACCGCGCCTCCAAAAAAGCGCGGTAAGCCAGGAACTGAAACCGGATGATAATTAGACAGGATTTCCTTCAAAGGCAGAAGCGGGTCTGAAAAACCTTCAATCTCCTGAAAACTCGCGCCTTCTATGACCTCAGCCTTTTTTCCTTTAGTCCGATAAATCAGCTTGGGCTCAGAACCTAGAAACGAATACCGAGCCCACTTCTCTCCGCCTTCTACACTCTCCAGCAAAAACGCATACTCAGACTGGTCCAAACGGAGAAACGCCCCGACTGGACTTTCCATATCCCAGAGAATTTCGCCATAAACCGGTATAAGATTGCCGTGGCGGGATAATTCCTGATAAATCGCAAACCCAGGATTATATTTTATTACCACCCCATTTAGCGCATATTATATCCGCGTTTAGCTTTCTGTCAAATCCCTCAGTCCATGCGCTCAGCAAAATAGGCACCGAGCAAAATGCCAAGCGTGCATTTTTATGCTTGAAGATTATCCATATTTTTTACTCTTTGAGCCTTTTTGCCCATTTCCATAGGATATTCAGGGCTTCAAGCGGAGAGAGCGTTTCCAGCTCCAGCGCCTTCAATTCCTTTTCTATTTCAGCAAGCGCTGGATTATCCGGCGCAGAAAATAAAAACAACTGGTCTTTCCTGTCTTTGCCTTTTTCTTGCTTTTTTGTCTTGCTCCAGACCGGCTTACCTGTTTTGTCATATTCCGCAAGTTCAAGATTGGCAAGGATTTCACGGCCGCGCTCAATCACTGGCTCCGGAATCCCCGCGAGCTTTGCAACTTGAATACCATAACTTCTGGATGTTCCTCCCTTGACCATCTTTCTTAAAAAAATTATCTGGTCCTGCCATTCCTTCACAGCTATATGATAATTTTTCACGCGTGGAAGCAGGCTCTCAAGGTCAACCAGCTCGTGATAATGTGTTGCAAACAATGTCTTGGCACGATGCTCCTCCTGGTCGTGCAGATATTCCACAACTGCCCAGGCAATGCTCAATCCGTCATAGGTTGATGTCCCTCTGCCAATCTCATCAAGAAGCACGAGCGAACGCGGAGTCGCGTATCTCAATATCTGCGCAGTTTCTATCATCTCCACCATAAATGTAGATAGCCCCCGGACTAAAATATCAGATGCGCCAACGCGGGTGAAAATCCTGTCAACCACGCTTATCCGCGCGCTCTCAGCCGGAACAAACGAGCCCATCTGCGCCATAAGCACTATCAATGCGGTCTGCCTTAATATAGTGCTTTTTCCTGCCATATTAGGACCCGTGATGATCAATATCTGGTGGTCTTTGGAATCAAGATAAATATCATTCGGTATAAACTGCTCAGAGGACCTCAACGCCTCTATTACAGGATGCCGTCCAGCAAGAATCTCTATCCTGTCCCCATCATCAACCACAGGCCTTTGATAGCCCCGCCTTGCCGCAATCTCTGCCAGGCTCATTATAGCATCCAGCCTGCCAAGCTCCCGCGCATTCTTCCTGATAGTATCCGCATATCTTGCCACCTGTTCCCGCACATAGCAGAACAGCTCATAATTCAGTTGAACAATCCTGTCTTCCGCTGATAAAATTTTCGCCTCAAGCTCCTTAAGCTCCGGCGTGATAAAACGCTCCGCATTCACCAGTGTCTGTCTCCGCTGAAAATAGTCCGGGATAAGATGCAGATATGGTCTGGTAACCTCAAGATAGTATCCGAATACCTGGTTGTATCCTATCTTCAAAGAGTTTATCCCGGTTTTTTTCCTTTCCTCAGATTCCATTCTCGCAAGAATGGCGCGTGCGTCTTTCTGGAGAGCGGTTAGCTCATCTAGCTCCTGATTAAATCCCGGCTTTATCAGTCGTCCCTCGTGAAGAACCAGAGGAGCATCCTGGGAGATAGACCGCTGGAGCAAATCCGCAAGCTCTGTCAGCGGGTCAAGCTCCTGTTCAATCTCGCGAATCATTGGCACCTGAATCCCGGAAAGCAATTCCTTGATCTTGGGAATTGCTAAAAGGCTGTCGCGTATCCCAATAAGGTCGCGCGCATTAGCGCTTTTCATTGACACCCTGCTCCCGAGCCTCTCCAAATCAGATACGCGCGCAAGTAGATTCCGAAGGTCAAGCCTGGGAATATGATTCGTCTTAAAAAATTCCACAGCATCCAGTCTCTGATTGATCTTCTCTATGTCCAGAAGCGGATAGTTGAGCCAGTCAAGCAGAGTGCGGGAACCCATTGCGCTGATGCAGAGATTGAGCAGATGAAAAAGCGAGCCAGGCTCTTTGCCATCCCTGAGAGTCTTTACAAGCTCAAGGTTCCGCTTGGTTGCCTCGTCCAGGACCATATACTCCTGGAACTGGTAATAGCGCAGGTCAGTGATATGGCTGAGAGGGGAGGGAAGACCAGCAGGCTCTGCGGAGCCAATCTCTATGTGAGGCGCCTGCTCGCATACCTGGGTCTGCTCAAGATACCCGAGTAAAACTCCGCTCGCCTTGACCGCTTCCTCAGCCGAGTCCAAGCCAAAGCCAGAAAGGCTCTCAACATTGAAATGCCTGCATAAGCGTTTATAGTTCCGCTCATAATCAAACTCTGTCTCTTCCATCTTATTCACTAGGGGAGCTTCTCCAAGTTGATTCAAATAATCCTCCCAAGCCAGCTTAAATCCAGGCTCATTAAGAATTTTTTCCGGCAAAATCAGCTCTTTAGGCTCCAGCCTTCCAAGCTCGTCAAAAAGCGCATCCAGCTTATTAAGCTCTGTGCATTTGAAATCTCCAGTGGAAAAATCTATCTGCGCAAGCCCATATTTACCGCGCGAGTTCGCTGAAATCGCCGCGAGAAACGAGTGGAGATTTTTGCTCAGGCTTTCCGGGTCAAGAGCTGTGCCTGGCGTGACCACTCTTGTGACCGCACGCTTGACAATGCCCTTTGCCTTGCTCGGGTCTTCTATCTGCTCGCAGATAGCGACCTTGAATCCCTGGCTGATGAGCCTGCTAAGATAATGGTCTGCTGAATGATAAGGCACTCCGCACAGTGGAACATCCTCTCCACGATGCTTGCCCCTGCTTGTGAGCGCAATCTCCAGAGCCTTACTCGCAACTTTGGCGTCCTCAAAAAACATCTCGTAAAAATCGCCCATCCGGAAGAAAAGGATACAATCCGGATACTCTGCCTTTATCCTGAGGTATTGCTCAATCGCTGGCGTGATCTTGCTCATCGCTCTTTAACATACCAGAACCTTTCTGTTTTTCCAGCCAGATTCAGAATAATGCAATAGAATGCGGACACAATTTTTGATAAAAATAATGATTTGAATAAACTGATAAAAGTGGACGAGAAACTTCTGGAAGCGCTTTGCTGTCCGGTTTGTCATTCCGGACTAAAGCTGGCGCAGAATAGCCTGCTATGCTCTAATTGTGAGCAGAGCTATGAATTGCTGGAAACCGGTCAGGCAATTATGCTCTCGGCTCAAGAGCGCGAACGCTTGAGTCAATCGCAGGAGCAGGCAAAGAGCTCCTCATCTCTTCATCAATTCTACCTCAGGCATCAGAATAGCCTTATCGCAAATTTTGCGAGAAGGCTTGTTCGCTTGTTGCTCCCTCCAATTTTCGTTTATTTAAAAAGACCAGCACGAATTCTTAATCAGCTTTTTCCTTCCGGGGAAAAGCGCCTGGTGATTGATATTGGCGCGGGCAATAATCCGATTCATCCTGAGGCAATCACTGTGGATGTTTGTCCGGAAAGTGGCGCGAAAATTATTGCAAGCGCAGAGCATTTGCCGTTTAAGGATAATAGCCTGGATGGCGTGGTCTCTTGCGGATTACTGGAGCACTTGAAAAAGCCCTGGCTTACTTCTCAGGAGATGGTCAGAGTGCTAAAACCAGGCGGATATGTTTTTATGGAGATGCCCCTTCTTCAGGGCATTCATTATAATCCGTTTGATGAGCAGAGGTTCACGCCAGACGGTCTTGAGACATTGTTCTCTGGTCTCACAACTATTGAAAAAGGAATAGACTCTGGTCCAGGAACAGTGCTGGCTCATATACTTCCAATCTGGCTCGCATTGGTCTTTTCCTTTGGCTCCAAAACCCTGTTTGAACTGCTTTTTCTTCTGTTTGCATGGCTTACCTTTCCAATCAAATACTCAGACTGGCTCCTTCTAAAATTCCCTATGTCCTCCCGTGCCCCATTTGCTGTGTATTATCTCGGCAGAAAAAATCAGGGATAAAATTTTTTAAATTGACCGAATCTGTCATCAAAGTCAGTATAATAATTTTGTATGAGAATAGTCCTTTGTTATAATGGTCCAGACCCTTTGTCAGGGGTAAGGGTTGGGAGTGAGATGATTCGCGTGTTTTTTGGTCTCGGAATGAACAAAAAAGCAGGAGGAGACAATGCCTTCAGTATTTGGATGGGTGGATTTTTCAGAGAAAGACCGGGAGAAAATGAAAGCGGTTATAGATATTTTCTCTGAGGATCCGGTTGATGAGCTTGGGATAGGAGTGCTCAGGGATGCTTTTGCTGATTATTTTTTCCCGGGAACCAGCACGGTCCAGACCAGAGCCCGGTATATGCTGTTTGTGCCCTGGATTTATCTCGGGCTTGAAGAAAAAGAAATTCCGTGTGCGCAGGTGGCAAAAAAGGCTAGGGAGGAAGAGATCAGGCTTATTTATTGTCTATTAAAGTCTGGAGAGGATGAGGGAGTGATCGGGAAAAGGTCCAAGGAAAGCCTGGTCCGTCTTCCAAGCAACATTTACTGGAATGGCCTTTTTCAATGGGGCATACGATTATTTCCCGGAACACAGGAAGAATATCATCGCTCTTTGGACCGGTTTTATTCTCGCAAAAAACAGCACAAGGCTCTAAGAGAGCAAGATAGTGAAGAGCATATATGTTTGTATAACTGGCATCCCTGGTTGGAATCTAAAGTTCCCAAGTATTTTCCAGAGAGAGTAAAATTTGATTTGACAAAGGAAGAAGCAAAGTTTTTAAAGGAGCGGATTTTACAGAACCAGTCTGGCAGTTTGCTCGCCTGGCTGGTCAATGAGCCAGAGCATTTTGATTGTGAGTATATCTGGGAACATCCCATAGTTAGCTCTCTTCCATCTGAGCTAAGCTCGGAAATAAAACAGGCGCATAATTTTTCAGATTGCATATTTGGTGCGGTCTTGCTTTACAATTTGATGCTTGCTCAGGAGCTTAAGAACAAAGAATTGATCAATATCTACCAGGATGAATTTCATCAATGGTCAGATAAACTCGTTAAGCGCTGGAAGGAGCTTGAGGACTGGCACAATAACATGGATTCCTTCTGGTCGTGCTCAGCATTTAAGAAGGCGAGAATAACTTTCCTTACAAAAAAGTTTGTCACGGATTGGCTGGATTTAGTATTCAGCGCAAGCGCTCCGGAAAAGCTGACATCCAATCAGTCAGCTAGGCTTCTGATCAAGGAGCGGGAAGCGAGATTAAAAGGCAGTGGTGCGCGACTGAATAATCCCACGAATCTGGAGCTATGGAACGGAAGTTCGGGTCTGAAGCCTTTGGATTACCGCTGGAGGAACGCGGCTTGGATGCTCAAGGACATTCTAAGCGCTCTGGGAAAAAAGGGGGAATAAAATGCTGGAGCCTGAAATTAGAAAAACATATCTGGGAGAACTACAGCCGCCAGAGGGTTATGAGCTTGATCGCGCCATAGCCACAACCTATTCTCTGGACCTCCTGTCGCTCCTGATGGCGCCTTTTTCTATGGTCTTTTCAGTTGAAAAAAACTGGGATGAAATAGAAAAGGACCCTATTGCGCTTCTTCAATCTCTGAAGGAAGTCAAAGACAGATTTGTGGTATTTTGCCAGCAGGGACGCATTTCTGCGCCAGCCCGTCAAAATCCGCTTTTTAGCTATCTTGAGGAATCAGTGGTTGAAGTCCAGCCAGAAAATCCAAATGGGGTTATGCACGCAAAAACCTGGTTGATAAGATATATCTCTAAAGATAAACCGGTAATTTACAGATTCCTTTGTCTTTCAAAGAATATGACCTTTGACCACTCCTGGGACACGATTGTGAGTTTAGAGGGCGAGCTAAAGGAAAGCCGTAAGAGGGCTTATGCCGCTAATCATCCTATGGCGGAATTTTTTGAATATCTTCCAAAACTAGCGGTTTCACATATTTCAGAATCCGCAAAGCAAAATGTCAAGTTGATGTCCGAAGAGGTTCGGCGAGTGAAATTTGATATTCCTGAAGAATTTGACATGGAAGACGATATGCCTCTGGGGATTCCTAGTAAGCCCCCAAAAATAGACTGGAAAAACGCTTCCAGAATCCTGGTAATGTCTCCTTTTTTGAGTGAAAAGCCAATCCTTAATAACCTGATTGATTATGGCTCGGACAATGTTCTGATCAGCAGGCTTGAGAGCCTGGACGAGTTGCCTGAGGATTTTGTCAAAGCGCTCCAGAAAAACTGCAAGATATACATAATGAACCCGGACGCGGAAAAACCAATGGATAGCTTTAATGATGAAAAACCAGAAGAAATCTCTGGCAGAGATTTATCAGGATTGCACGCCAAATTGATCATTATTGAAAAGGGAAGGGATGCTTATATATATTCAGGCTCTGCGAACGCCACTCAATCCGCCTGGTCAGGTCAGAATATTGAATTTATGTGTATGCTTGAGGGCAAAACAAGCAGAGTGGGTATTGAAAATTTCCTGGCTAAAGACCGGAAAATCTCTTTTTACTCAATGCTCAGTGAGTATCAGCGTCCGCAAAAACCGGTTGATAATAAGCTTAAGAAAAAGCTGGAACAGCTTCTTGAGCAAGCCCAGAAGGCTATAATTAACGCAGGGATAAAAGCACGCGTAACGCAATCAGGGGATGGCTATATAATGACCATAAGCGCTTCCAAGCCTTTATCGTTGAATGAAAAAGAAATAACCGGTTTTTGCTTGCCCATTTCTATTAACAGCCTTAGCCGAAAAGAGTTAACAGGTTTAATCCAGACAGGCGAGCTTGTTTTCAGCAATTTAAGCGAAACCAATCTCACTTCATTTTTCGCTTTTCAGCTTGAAGCAAAGTTAAAGGGTGAGAAATCAACCTTATCTTTTGTGCTTAATTTACCAGTTGATGGAATGCCCCAGGACCGGGACCAGAAGATATTCCAGAGCATAATTTCAGACAGGGAAAAGTTCCTGCGTTTGTTGCGCTTGCTTTTAGCTGAAGATAAAGACCTGTGCGCAATAAGCAATGCCTTAGAGGATTCATCAGGGGATAGCGCCAGCAATAAGCAATCCTCGCAATTAGCGTATTTCAGTCAGAATCTTATGGAAGAGCTGGTCCGAGCTTATAGCCGTAATCCGGATAAGTTAGACCGGGTGGCCCAGATGGTGGAGGAATTGAAGCGGACTGAAGATGGCAGAAAAGTTTTGCCTGAAGGCTTTGAACAAATCTGGCAGGTGATCTGGGAGACAAGATGCAAAGAGAAGGGGGAGCAGAAATGACCTTAAAAGAAGCAAGACCAGATGTTGAGAAAATAATGTCACGCTTAAAGAGTTTTCAGAGACAGACCGTGGAATATGTTTATCGCCGGCTCTATGAAGATTCTGACAAAGTCAACCGGTTTTTGATCGCGGACGAGGTGGGCTTGGGCAAAACCCTGGTGGCAAAAGGGGTTATCGCTAAAGCGGTTGACCGCCTTTGGGACGAGGTGAAACGGATTGACATCATTTATATCTGCTCCAATCAGGACATAGCCCGGCAAAATATCAATCGCCTGAACATAACTGACCAGGAAATAATCCCTGCTGACCGGATGACTATGCTCCCGCTTCATCTCCATCAAATTCAGGAGCGGAAATTGAATTTTGTCGCGCTCACTCCCGGAACATCCTTTGATCTCAAATCAAAAAGCGGGACTGCCAGAGAAAGAGCGCTTATTTACCATATTCTTCTGGGCGAATTTTACGGAGAAGAGACTGGACCGAAAAATTTATTTCAAGACCGAAAGGACAAAGACCTTTGGAGAAATTTGTTGGATGAGTTTGATCCCAGCGAGATAGATGAGGACCTTGCGAGAAAATTCAGGCAGAAAGTGAAACAAAATCAGCAAATCTGCGCTAGCCTGAAAAATTTGATTAAGAAATTTAGCCACTACCGAAAATATGAGAATATCCCTGAAGAGGAAGACCAAGCTCGGGACAAATTGATTGGCGATTTACGGCGCATTCTAGCGGAAAGTTGTGTCCAGGCTTTGGAGCCTGACATCGTGATTATGGATGAATTTCAGCGCTTTAAGGACCTTCTGGAAAGCGCTCCAGAAGACCCTGCAAAAGCAGAGGTAGCAAGGCTGGCGCAGGCGTTGTTCAATTATAAGGATGCTGAGCAGAGGAATGTAAAAATAATTCTGCTTTCAGCAACTCCTTATAAAATGTACACAATGCATAGCGAAAGCGCGGAATCCGGAGAAGACCATTATGAAGATTTCCTGGACACAATGAGATTCCTTTTCAAGTCCGAAGATGAGGTCCAGGAACTGAGAAATGAGCTGGAAAATTATCAAAAGGAGCTTTATCGTATGGGCACAGGGAGCTCCAGCAATTTGCTCAGCGTCAAGGAACGGATTGAGAAAAAATTACGGCGGGTGATGGTCCGCACAGAGCGCCTTTCCGTGACTCCGGATCGCAATGGAATGCTGATAGAATCTAAAAACGACCTCGGAAGTTTGTCCCAAGCAGAGCTTAAATCCTTTGTTTTCCTGGACCGGATTTCTCAGAAGCTGGGGGTTTATGATCCAATGGAGTATTGGAAATCCGCTCCATATCTTTTGAACCTGATGGATACCACCTATCAGTTAAAAAACAAATTTATGGAAGCAATAGAGATACAAGCAAACGCGTCCGAGCTGGCTGAGACCATTTCCCAATTTATGGATAATCTTCTTTCCTGGCGCGATATAAATTCTTATAAAAGAGTTGACCCAGCCAATTCCAAGCTCAGAACCTTGATGGAGCACACCCTTTATAAGGGCGCCTGGAAATTGCTCTGGGTCCCTGCCTCCTTGCCCTACTATCAGGTTTCTTTTGGACCTTATGCGGAAGAATCTTTAAAAAATTTCAGCAAGGCTTTAATTTTTTCCTCCTGGTATGTAGTGCCAAAAGTAATTGCAACTATGTGCAGTTATGAGGCAGAACGGCTCACAATGTCCTCAGAAGTTCCTGATGAGCCGAAAAGAAAGTATCAGGAGCGCAGTTCACAGACAGGCTTAATTAAGTTTTCAATTAGCGAAGGTCGGCTAACAGGGATGCCCAATTTTACATTGATATATCCCTGCATTTCTCTGGCTGAAAAAATTGACCCACTGGCGATTGCGGTATCTTTATCTCAAGATGGTCCCCCTGCTCTGGAAACGGTTTTAAAAACCGTTATGGAGAAAATTGAAGCAATGATCAAGCCCATAACCTCCGGGTTCAAAGGTGTACAAGGACGGGTGGATGGACGCTGGTACTGGGCGATTCTGGCTTTACTGGATGCGCAATACTACGGCAGAGCTGTCAAGGAATGGCTGGAAACCGAGGATGAGGAGCTCAACTGGACAGAGATGATCAGAGCTCGTGGAGAGGAAGAAGAGGAATCTGATTTTAGTGAGCATATTGCGCAATTTCGTAAGTATTTTGACAAAACTAAACCCTCTTTAGGCGCTCCTCCAAAAGACCTGGCAATTGTTTTGACCAAAGTTGCTCTTGCCTCGCCAGCAGTAGTGGCTCTGCGGTCTCTCAGGCGCTGTGTTTCTAGCTCAAACAAAAACACTAAAATTTCCTTGCCTCATCTGCTCTCAGCCGCGGCAAGGATTGGGCTTGGGTTCCGTTCCCTCTTTAACCAGCCTGAAGCCATTTCTATTGTAAAAAGCTTAAATGCAAAGAACGAATCCAAGCCACAAAGCAAATGGGAATTCTTGAAAGACTTCTTCAGAGGTGCCTCATCGCAAGACGCTAGCTTCTGGGAAAGCGCTCTGGATTATTGCGTCAATGGAAATCTTCAGGCAGTAATGGATGAATATGTCCATATCTTGATTGAATCGCTCGGAGTGGCTGACAAAAGCCCGAATGATGCGTTTAAGGAAATTGCTGAAACCATCCAGGGCGCTCTTTCCTTAAGAACAGCTTCTCTTGGCTTTGATGAAATAAGGGTTAGCGCAAATCAGATAGAGGAGCCGAAGAAGCGCCGTGTCCGGTGTTCGTTTGCTCTTCGGTTTGGAGATGAAAAAGATGAAGAGGGCAAAGAGGTGACCCGTAAGGAAAGCGTGCGCAATGCTTTTAATTCTCCATTTAGACCTTTTATTCTGGCAACCACCTCAATCGGTCAGGAGGGCTTGGACTTTCATCAATACTGTTATGAAGTTTATCACTGGAATCTTCCATCCAATCCTGTTGACCTGGAACAGCGGGAAGGAAGGATTCATCGGTATAAAGGCCACGCTATCCGGAGGAATATAGCGCTTGCGTATAAGCTTCAGGCATTGTCAGGCATTATTGAACCTTTTACAGACCCGTGGTCAATACTTTTTAATCTCGCCCGGAATCACCATCAGGATAAGACTGACCTTGTGCCATACTGGATTTTTGAAGTGCCGGATGGATACCGAATCATAAGGCATATACCTGCGCTACCATTAAGCCGGGAGCTTGACACTAAAATCCGTTTGAAAAAATCGCTTGCAGTGTACCGGATGGTATTTGGACAGCCGCGTCAGGAGGATTTAGTTGAATATCTCATCAAGAAGGGTGTTAACGAGGGCGCTCTTGCGGAATTAAGGATTGAGCTATCGCCCGGATAAATATATGCTGAGCCATTTTCTAATCTGGTGAAAATTGTTTTACTCTGAATTTTTGACCCTGGGAGCGGGTAGATGGGTGCCATTGGGCAAAAGTGTGGAGGGCACATCCTTTCCTTTCAGTTTTAGCTTTCTCAGAGCGCATTCCTCTTTCTTGGTTCCACGACAATAAAAAATTATCCAAACGCCTTTAGCTTCTTCCAGCGAAAATTTAGCCTGCATCTCGCATTCCTTGATGAACTCACATTCTTTCATTGCTTCTCCTGTTTCGTTAGATGCTTTGAAATCAGCTTTATATGGCAGGATTTATTCTCAGGGGGTAGCCATTGAGATTGTTTTGTTCGCATTTTCGGTTTAGAATTTCATTATTAAAAAGGAGAGCAGGATGAAGAATAAGCCCTGGTCTGGCAGGTTTAAGAAAGAGATGAACAAAAAGTTTGAGAAATTCAGCCAGAGCGTAAGTTTTGATCAAAGGCTTGCGCTTTATGATGTTCGCGCAGGTAAGGCGCATATTGACTCTCTTTTGCTTGCAGGGGTCATCAGCAAATCTGATGCCCAGAGGATTCAAAAGGGTCTTGCTCAAATAGAGAGCGAGATTCTCTCCGGGAAATTTGAGTTCCGGGAGGAGATGGAAGATGTTCATATGAATATAGAGTCCAGGCTGTTTGAGCTGATTGGAGAGACCGCTGGGAAGTTGCATACTGGACGGAGCAGGAATGACCTTGTGGTTACGGATTTGCGTCTATGGCTTAAGGATGAGATCAGGGAGATAGAGAATCTTATTAAGGCATTGATCCGCGAGCTTCTTGATAAGGCAGAGTTGAATCTCGGAGTGATTATGCCCGGTCTTACCCATACGCGTTTTGCCCAGCCAGTGATTTTCTCTCACTGGCTGATGGCTTATGTTGAGATGCTGAGCAGGGATTTAGAGCGTATGGCAAGAGCTTTTCATAGCGCAAATATCTGCCCACTGGGTTCAGGCGCTCTTGCTGGGACTAACTATCAGATTGACAGGAGGCGTCTTGCAAAAGCCCTGGGCTTTGAAAGCATCAGCGAAAACAGCATAGACGCTGTTTCAGACCGGGACTTCTTAATAGAGTTTGTTTCCGCAAGCGCTATCCTGATGATGCATCTGAGCAGGCTTTCAGAGGAGCTTATATGGCTTAGCGGAGAAGGCTTCAGGTTTATTGAGCTTCCGGAATCGCTCTGCACTGGAAGTAGCATAATGCCGAACAAGAAGAACCCGGACTCCGCGGAATTGCTCCGTGGAAAAACCGGAAGGGTGTATGGGCATCTTCTAGCCTTGCTCACAATTATGAAAGCAACTCCGCTTGCGTATAATCGGGACTTTCAGGAGGACAAGGAGCCGGTATTTGACACAGCTGATACGGTGAAGGATTGTCTGGAGATGATGTGCTTAATAATTGCGGGACTGAAGCCGAATCCAGATGCAATGCGCAATGCGTGCGACAGGGGATTTATTCTAGCAACTGACCTTGCAGACTATCTTGTGAAAAAGGGAATGGGGTTCCGCCAGGCGCATCATACGATTGGGACACTGGTGCGTTATTGCGAGGAGCAGGATAAGCGATTGGAGGATTTGACACTGGAAGAATTCCAGAATGCGAGCAAATTGTTTGACAGGGATGTGTATCGCATTCTTTCTCTGGAAACAAGCGTGAATTCCAAGAGCGTGATTGGCGGAACATCCAGACCGCAGGTCAGGCGCCGGATCAAAATGCTACAGAAGGTTTTCAAGAAATGACTTTATCTCGCAGATCGGTTTTTACCCTAACAATAATTTTACCAGCGATGATGGTTCTTTTCGCGTGCGGAATCAAGAAGCCTCCAGAGCCTCCGGAAAAGCTGTTTCCTTTTAAGGTCAAGGACTATTTTATACGGGTGCGGGATAATTGCGCAGAATTAAAATGGACTTATGATGGCAAGAATCCTCCGGAAAAATTCCGCATTCAGAGAATTGAGCAGGCTATAGATGCAGGCGCTTTTTCCTCCGAGCAGGCTTTTGAGCTGGCTGGCAATGAAAATTTTTTCAAGGATTGCTCTCTCAAACAGGGATTCCTGTATGGATACCAGATGAGCGGAATTTCCCGCGCTGGTTTTGCTGGAGAACCGAGCAAGACCATCTGGGTTAATGTCCCGCGCATACCTCCTACGCCGGAAAATTTTCAGGCTGTTCCAGGCGACAGGTTTGTGGATTTATCCTGGAGCGCGGACCCTGACTTTGGTTATAACCTGTATCGCTCTGATACCCCTGAGCAATTTCCAGAAAAACCCATTCATCCAGGCACTCTGAAGCAAACTAAGTATTCTGACATAGGCTTGGATAATGGTAAGAAGTATTATTACTGCGTGCGCGCTGTGATTTTGCAAAAGGACTATCCAGCGATTGAAAGCAGATGCGCTGAGCAGAGCGCAACTCCAGTTGACCTGATTGCGCCTTCCACGCCCAGAGGACTGGTCGCTGTTGTTTCTGGAAAAGCAGTTGTTCTGAGATGGTTTCAAAACCCGGAGCCGGATTTGCTCGGTTATATGGTTTATCGCAGGAGACCTGGCGGAACCTGGGAAAAATTAACCCCAGAGCCAATTAAGGAGAGAGAGTATCTTGATAAACAGGCTTTTAGGCTAAAAGGCGCTTTTGAATACGCGGTTTCCGCAGTGGATAATGCTCCTCGCAGAAATCAGAGCCGGCTTTCTCATCCAGAGCCAATCTCTATCCCCTGACCAGGCTTTGTCTTAGCAATATCTGAAGCTCGCTTCTTTTTCCTCTTAATGCGATGATAATGACCGCATTCTGTGCAGAGCCATAACTCCTGCCTCAGCCGGTAATAAACAATAAAGCTCGCAAGGCTCAAAACCCCGGTAATGATGAGCAATGGAAACAAAAACGCTAATGCGAAAAGGATAAAGCTCAAACCCAGAAACGGGTAAAGAATTTTTCTGGGATAGTATGGAACAATTTCCGGCTTCATCTCTCCTCCACATTCCATACAATAGACCAGGTTTTCCAGCTCATCTGACGCCTTTGCTTGAAGTTTGGGGCTGGGAATCCTTGCCAGCGCTTTATCCAGACCAGCACTCAGAAATTTTAACAATTTTTGAGGAAGGGCTAAGCTATTTGCTATTTTCTCACGCAAAACCTGATCAGCTGATTTGCTCTTGATAACCTTAAGCGCAACAGGCTCTCCAGTAGCCAGGTCAACCCGGCATCTACGGCAAACATAATCCGCATCGCTATGAACTAAATGACATCTAGGACAGCGTTTAGCCATTGCTCTTTTTGCCCTTTACAACCTTTTTATGAAGCTCTCCTCTTTCTCTTCCCTGCAACAACCCTGATTTGCGCTCCATATTTGTATTCTAAAATGTTTCCGCCATTTTGCAAAGCCAGAGGATAAAACCGCTCTTTATGCGCCCGGTCCCCATTGCTTTGATATTATAAATTTGAAAAAACAATCAAATCAGATAATATGCAAGCGATGTTAAGAAGCGCAAAAGCCGAGTTAGCAGGAATAATCTCTCAAAAGACAGGGCTTTCAGAGGAACGCGTATATTCGCTTTTTGAAATTCCTCCAAAGCCAGAACTAGGCGACCTGGCTTTCCCCTGTTTTGACCTGGCAAAAACCCAAAAATCCAGCCCTGCAAAAATTGCGCAGGAGCTGGCAAAGGATCTGGATTTAACTAAAACTCTTTTTTCACGCGCAGAGCCAAAGGGACCTTATCTGAATTTTTTCCTCAACCTGAGCGGATTTGCAGAAAAAGTCCTTTCCAAAATTTTTCAGGACAAGAACCGCTATGGCTCTTCTGAGGATGGCGCAGGAAAAACCATTCTCATTGACTATTCATCCCCGAACATCGCCAAGCCTTTTCATATCGGGCATCTCCGCTCAACCATTATTGGCGAGTCCCTCGCACGGATTTATGAGTTCCTGGGATTCAAGGTCATCAGGGTGAATCATCTTGGAGACTGGGGAACCCAGTTCGGAATGGTTCTCTCAGCCTGGATGAAAAATAAAAACGAAGAGGCGCTGAAAAAAACGCCGATTCAGTATCTTCTTCAGCTTTATATCAATTATAATAAACAGGCTTCTGAAAAACCGGAATTACAGGATGAGGCAAGAGAATGGTTTAAGAAGCTAGAGGCTAATGATGCGGAAGCGTTTGCTCTATGGCAGAGGTTTCGGGATTTAAGCCTCCAGGAATTCAAAAGGGTATATCAGCGACTTGGAATAACCTTTGATTATTACTGGGGAGAGAGCTTTTATAACGATAAAATGGATGCGCCTCTAGCAATGCTCAGGCAACTCGGGCTAATGGAATTGGGTGAGGACAATGTTGAAATGGTGAGAGTGGCTGAAGACCTTCCCCCTGTCCTGCTTAAAAAATCAGATGGCGCCACGCTTTATGCCACCCGTGACCTTGCCGCCGCAATTTATCGGTTTGAAAAGTTCCAGCCTGAAGAGATGTTATATGTGGTTGGCAAGCCTCAGGAGCTTCATTTCCGCCAGTTGTTTTTACTGCTCAAGAAAATGGGATATCCCTGGTCTCATAGGCTTAAACATATCAAATTCGGTCATATCCAGGGCTTGAGCACACGAAAAGGCGAGATGGTTTTTCTGGAAGATGTCCTGGATGAGGCTAAGGAGCGCGCAAACGCAAAAATTGAGGAAAACATTAAGGCTGGAAAATTAAACCCTGATATTGACCGAGACCAGCTTGCAGAGATAATCGGAATCAGCGCCTTGGTCATCAATGATTTCAAAAACCGCAGAGAGCGTGATATGAACTTTGAATGGGAGAAAATCCTCAACTTTGATGGCGAAACTGGTCCTTATCTCCAGTACACGCACGCGCGCATAAATGGCATTCTCCGCAAAGCTGAAAAAACTCCAGACCCGAAAGTGGATTTTAATCTGCTTAATGAGCAGGAAACCAGAGAGTTAATCAAAAAGCTCTCCTTATTCCCCGAGATTGTTCAACTCGCTAGAAAAGAATATGAGCCTTTCATCATTTGCAATTATTTATTTGAACTCACATCCATATTCAATCAGTTTTACAATCTCCACAGAGTCCTGGGAAGCGGAGAAAAACAAGACCCTAGACTCCTGCTCGTGGACTCCGTGCGCCAGATTCTTGGACAGGGCTTAACCCTCCTGGGACTAAAACCACTGGAAAGAATGTAAAAGCTGAATCATATACAAATTTGACCTCGCAGGCCAGGCTCTCTTGTTAGGGTGCGCAGGAACTCTTGCGAGGGCGGCAGGCACTACTGCCTGCCGCAAGGGTCAGAGACCCTTGACTAAGGGTCGTAGACCCTTAACCCGCTTTTTAAAAAAGAAAGGCACTGGTGCCCCGGATTCGGTACAGGTGAAAACCTGCAAGGGACGCAGCCCCTTGACCCACTTTTTAAAAAAAGACAGGATAGCCTGTTCGGGCTCACCGAACAAGCAGGGTCCTAACCCTGCACCCAAGGGTCAGAGCTTGAAACCTTGCCCCCCTGCAACCCTGAAACCGTCGTAACCCTGCCTGGCTATTAAATTGTCAAAGAGCAATTCTATCCTTGCCGGGGGCTGGTAATTAGCAGGTTTGCAAATATAGGACTGCAGGCATTCTTTCCAGGGGGGCAGGCACTCCTGCCTGCCATTCCTGCCCGCCATTCCTTAATCTGCTTCTGCTGTTCCGCTTACTCCACTGTTGAAGCCCAAGACCGGAAGCGTTGACCTCCATCAAGCTTGCGCCCGAACCGCATGATGTTTTGCTGTGAAACGCTCCTGAATCTAATGGTCCTTGAGGCTTTAGCACATTGAATTGGGGTCAGATCTTTACTTTTAACTTAACCTAGCTCTGCCCGTACGGGCGCACCCGCGTGTGCGCCCCATTGTGCACCTTGGCTCTATCTTGCGCCGTTGTGACGGTGAGCTTCTCGCGCTGAGGTCCCAATAACGCAAACCCAATGAGTCGCTTCCCGCTCAAGCGAGAAGCGAACAATGTTGTCAAAAGAACCACTGGATAATATACGATTGAAAAACAATTTTTCAAGGGTTTTGTTCGGTATAGCCGAACAGATTTTTATGTTTTAATATCAATAAGTTAGACTATAAAATAAAAACGGGTCAAGGGTCTCTGACCCTTGGGTCAAGGGGCACGCCCCTTGTAAAAATCGGGTTAAGGGACTAAGTCCCTTAGGTCAAGGGACTCTGTCCCTTGTCAAGGGTTTCTGCCCCTTGAGCGACTGAAGTTGCATGCAAAAGAAAGTAAAGCTCTCTATTTTTATGCCTATTCAGCTTGAAAAATTCAGAAGATATGATATTCTTATAATTTACTTTTGTTATAGGGGGTTTAGCAGATGAGGCAGAAATTGAGCAAGAAGGAGCTGGAGAATTTTCGGAAGATTTTGCAGGAGCAGTTGAAGGAATTGAAGAATAAGCTGGGAGGGGCGGTTGAAGAGTTATCAGGAGAGCCTGAGGTTATGCCGGATTTATCAGACCGAGCAACTGCTGAGACAGACCTTCATTTTGATCTTCGTGTAAAGGACCGGGAGCAGAAGCTGATTGACAAAATCAATGAGGCGTTGAAGAGGATTGATGATGGCACTTTTGGCATCTGCGAGCGGTGCGGGGAGCCGATTGAGATAGAGAGGCTGAAAGCCAGGCCTGTTGCCACGCTTTGTATAGACTGCAAGACCGAGCAGGAACGAGACGAGAAAAGCCGGGGAGAATGAGAAGCTTTTTATTTTTTGTTGTTCTGGTTTTAATAGCTGTGCCAGCAGTATCAGGTCTTGCCCAGGCACAGACCAACAATCCACCTTTCTGGGAAGATAAGGATAAAAAAAGCCTAGGCGATATTTTCGGGATAAAGAAGAAGGAGCCCCCTTCAGAGGAAGAGCTTTATCAGGAGGCTCTTTTGAATTTTGAAGGCAAGCCCACCTGGCTTGCGAGGCATAATCCGGAGAAGGCTGAGCAGGCGCGAGGCTCAAAATACAAAAGTTGGTTTTATTTTCGGACAAATTATACAAAGAGTATAGAGCTTTTTCAGAAGCTGGTCTATGAGTATCCTTTTACCAGGCATCTTGCGGATGCGGATTTTTACATAGCAGAGGCTTATTTCAAGACCAAGGACTATGAGATAGCCTTACAGGCTTATCAGGATTTTCTGACCAGGCATCCAAGACATCCAAAGGCGGAATATGCGCATTACCAGATTGCGTTATGTCATTATGAGAGGCGGAAAAAGAACCCGTTGAGGGACCAGAGCGAGACAATGGAGGCGAGGCAGGCTTTTCAGGCATTGCTGATTTCTTATCCTGAAACTGTGTATAGAAAGGATGCTGAGGATTATTTGAAGAAGTGCGAGGAACTGCTGATGGAGAAAGAGGTCAGGATAGGGGACTTTTATTATAAAAAGAAGGAATACTGGTCAGCTAGTTTAAGGTATCAGCGCGCCTGGGCAGAATTTCCTAAAACCAGCAAAGCAGATTATGCGCTATTCCGCGCAGGGGTTTGCTATCAAAAGCTGGAGCGTAAGAATGACGCTCTCCGGGCGTTCACGGAGCTTAAAGCCAGCTATCCAGAAAGCCCGCATCTAAAGGAAGCTGAGCAATACCTCAAGGATAATGATGATACTGAGGGAAAAGCTGAAAACTAGGGAGATTATTCCTGTTCTATGGCTTTTTGCGCTGATTTTAAGCCAGTGCTCATCCAGAACCGAGGAAGTTGAAAAGCTCCTGAGCCAGTATCAATCATCTGTCAATAATAAGGATGCAGAGGGGTTTTTGAATTGCTTTGCGCCTGAGTATCAGGATTCTTTTTTCCCTTCAGGTCCAGCGCGGGAGAGGATTAAACAGGAACTCAATTTAGATTTTCCTCCCAGCCTTGAGATTTCAAGCAGGCAGATCAGATTTATGGGCGATAAGGTTTTGGTTAGGCAGAAATTTGTTCTGCACAGGGTCAAATCCGCTCAAGCCAGGAAGAATCAGGGGGAAGAGGAGCTTGAGATTATGAAAGGCGCATCTGGCTGGAGGATAGTTTCTGGCAGTCAGGTGTTCCAGATTCTTGCTGGCAGGGATGATGAAGAGGATGAGATAAAGGCGGTTTTATTGAAGAGGATAAAGGCTTTGCGGGACAAGGACCTGGAGTTGTTTCAGGAGATAGTTGACCCGGAGTATGATTTCAGGGGGAAGAATTTTGAGAAAGTGATTGCGGAGATGGCGCAGAACTTTCGGGATTATGAGCGGATAGAGCTTATCCTGGACCCTCCCAGGATCAGCCTGTTTTCAGGAAGAGCGGATGTTGTGGAGGGTTTTCAGTTAAAGGTCTGGTATCAGGGAAGACTAAAGGAATTCAATGACACAGAGAGGCTAGAGTTTAAGAAGAGCGGTTCTGGATGGAAGATCAGCAAGGGGCTTTAGAGAAGGATGTTTCACGTGAAACATCGCAAGGGTCTGGCAATTTCCAGGGGATTTCAGGAATTTACAGGTATTAACAGGTTTTTGATTCTAAAGAGAAAATAGCGCATACGGGTCGCGAATTATTAAAAAAAACCTGTTTATTATTAGATTGTTAGGGCTAAAACCAAGAATTTAATAAAAAATGCTTGACAAATCAAACTTTTTCATTATCTTCAATTTTAATCATATTTTAAAAATTTAATCCCCAGATGAGAAGGGGGGTGTAATTAGTTAAGTGCCGATAATCAAGGTAAAAGAAGGAGAATTTTTTGAAAACGCGCTTCGCAGGTTCAAGAAGCAGTGCGAAAAGGGCGGGATATTCTCCGAGATAAGGAAACGCGAGCATTATGAAAAGCCGAGCGTGAAGCGGAAGAAGAAGGCTCTGGCGGCTAAGAAGCGCGCGATGAAGCGGATGCGCAAGACCCAGCGAGTAGCGGGATAAGAGATGTCTCTAAAACAAAGGCTGACTGAGGAGCTTAAGGGCGCCTTGAAAGCTCGCGAGGAATTTCGGGTTAATGCTCTGAGGGAGATGCTCGGTGCGCTCCGGTATGCGGAGCTTGAGAAGTCTGGTGAATTGACTGAGTCAGAAGAGCTTTCTGTCTTGAGCAAGCTCAAGAAGCGGCATCAGGAGTCCATAGAGGCTTTTGAAAAGGGGAATCGCTCTGACCTCGCGAACAAGGAGCGCGAGGAATTGAATGTAATTGAAAAATTCTTACCTAGCCCGCTTAGTGCTGAGGAGATAAGCCAGCTCGTGAAGCGTGCGATAGAGGAGACGCAGGCGCGTGGTTTAAAGGAAATGGGTAAGGTGATGTCTGCGCTCAAGGACAGGTATTCAGGCAGGGCAGATGGCAAAGTGGTTAGCGAGGAGGTTAAGAGACAGCTTTCGGAGATGGGTAAGAGCTAATAATGAGATGTGCGGGGCACAGGGAAGTATGGGGTTTAAAGAGCTTCGCACAAATAAAAGGAAAGCGATAGCGGAATTTAGATGGCAAGGAATTTTCCGCAGGATTTGATTGAAGAGATCAAAGCCAGGGTCAGCATCAGGGATGTGGTAGCGGACTATGTCCGTTTATCAAAGAGTGGCGCTAACTGGAAAGCCTTATGCCCGTTCCATAAAGAGAAAACCCCGTCATTTATGGTGCATGAGGCTAAGGGCTTTTTTCATTGTTTTGGCTGTGGAGAAAGCGGGAACATCTTCACCTTTTTGATGAAGATGGAGAACCTGAATTTTCCAGAGGCGGTGGAAAGGCTTGCCAGAAGAGCTGGTGTTGAGCTTCCAAAAGAGGACCGCGGTCAGAAATCAGTTGAGCAGGACGAGAATTTTCTTTTATACCGGGTTAACGAGCTGGCGCAGAAATTTTATCAGAGCGAGTTGTTCGGCTCTGCGGGAAAAAAAGCTCTGGAATATCTTAAGCAGAGGGGGCTTTCCCTTCAGGACATTGAGAGATTTGGGCTGGGCTATGCTCCGCCAGGATGGGACAACCTGGTTCAGCATCTTGAAGGACGCGGATTGTCCAGACAGCTTGCGCTGGAAGCTGGTCTGGTGGTTCCGCGCGATGATGGCAACGGGGTTTATGACCGGTTCAGGGACAGGGTCATCTTTCCTATCCGGGACCTTGTTGGAAGGGTGAGGGGATTTGGCGCAAGGGTTCTGGACGATTCTATTCCGAAATATATCAATTCCCCGGAAACTCCTATTTACAAAAAGGGGGAGATGCTTTACGGATTAGAGCTGGCAAAGGATTCCATCCGGAAAAAGGAGCGTGTGATTATTGTAGAGGGATACTTTGACCGGATCAGCCTGGATTTATTCGGGTTCAAGGAAGCGGTTGCGAGTCTGGGAACAGCTTTTACAGAGGCGCAAGCGAGAATAGTTGGAAGATATACCAGGAATGTGTTTCTGGTGTTTGATGCGGATGAAGCTGGAAGAAAAGCGAGTTTCCGGGCTTTGCCTGTTTTTCTTAGCGCAGGTATTCTGCCTTATCTGGTGCTGATGCCAGATGGATTTGACCCGGACGACCTTGTAAGGAAACAGGGCGCTTTTGCTTTTGAAGGCTTGATAGAGAACGCTCCGCGTCTTCTGGACTATTATCTGGAGAGCCAGCTTGCAGAAGCTGGCTCGGACTTGGTGAAAAAAGGGGAAAAGGTTCGGGAACTGTCTGGAACCATTGCATTGATTCCAATGGGAGTTGAGCGCGAGCTTTATCTGAAAAAGCTGGCAGAGCTTAGCGGGGTGAGCATGAGCCGGATTCTGCGAACGATTCTCAGGGACAGGGTTTTGGCAAGCCCTGCGGAAAAGCCAGAAGAGCCAGGAAAAATTTCTTTCAACTGGCTCGGTTCAGAGGAGCTGATCCTTTCCTGCCTGGTCAACCATCCGACTAAAGAACTGGCGCATCTGATCCTGGACCAGAAAATACCGGACCAGCTTCCGGATTCTACTTTAAGCCAATATCTGCGCGTGGTTTCCGAGGAAATACTCCAAAAAGGAAAAGCTGAACCTGCTGACTATTTTCAAATACTCAACAACAGCAAATGGGAAAGCATAGCAGGAAGGGCTTTGATAGAGAAGAGTCCTTTTCAGGAGGAGCAGATTTTCAGGGTCTTGAATGACGCCATTGCGGAGCTTAACAAGCGCCGAGAGGAAGAGATGGAGCAGGAGCTTACAAGGAGATTGAATACAGCAAAAAAAGAAGGCAATGACCAACTGGTGATGGAACTGCTTGCGGAAAAGAACCGATTGATTCAGCGTAGGAGAAAGGCAACTCTTCCGCACGCAGGTTAGAGGAGACCTCGGACTTGTCCTCGCTAAAACGGGGAAGGGGAGGAAAAAAAAGATGCCCAAAAAGAAGAAGCTGGTTGAGCTGGATGAGATGATTAAGAAGGGAAAGCGTCAGGGATTCCTCACAGTTGAGGACATCAACGATCATCTTCCAGAGGAGATGATCAACCCGGACCAGTTAGATGACCTGATGGCGATGTTCGGCGAGATGGACATCAAGATCGTGGAAGCGGCGCCTGAGAGCCGTCTTCCAGAGGAAAAGCCAGCGCCAGAGGTTCTGGAGATGGAGGAGGAGCCCGAGGCACAGCCGGCTGTGATTGAGGACAGCTATCCTGAGGTTGATCCTGTTCGGATGTATCTCAAGGAGATGGGCTCTTATGACCTTTTAGATCGTGAGGGAGAGGTTGAGATAGCGTCCCGCATAGAAGAGGGCAGGAGAAAGGTTCTCACGGCTTTGATCAGTTGCCCGATTGCCATCCGGGAGGTTATCCAGTGGGGAGAGAAATTCAAGCAGGAGGAAATCCTCCTGCAATCCGCAGAAGGAGAGGAATCCGAGGATTTTGAGGAAATGGAAGGGGACGAGGATTTTGAGCTGGAGCCGGGACAGAGTCGGAGAGAGCTTGCCAAGCTGATTGACAAAATCGCGCGCAACGACGGGAAACTGCGGGAGCTTTTGAAAAGCATGCGTCGTAGGAAATTAAGCAGGCCGAGAAAGAGAAAGATGGACCAGAAGATCAAGAAGCGCCAGGAGACCCTGCTCAAGCTGATGAAAGCGATCAATCTGAGCGACAGACAGCGCGCGCAGATCATTGCCAAAATCTGGGAGATGATGTGCCGGGCGGAAAAGGCTGAAGAGGAGATAAAAAAAATTGAAAATAAATTTAATTTGAGCGCCGCGGAGATCGGGAGCCTGCTCGCCCGTAGCAAGGAAGACTCAAGAGTGAGGAAACAGATTGAGGAGCAGACAGAAAAGGGCGTTGAGGATTTGCTCAACGCCAGCCGGAGGATCAAGCATTGCCGGAACGAGATTCGGAGGGTTCTGGAGGAGACCCAGTTGAACAGCCTGAATGAGCTTCGGGCGCTGGTCCAGCGGATTGAGGAGGGCGAGGCGGAAATCCGCAAAGCCAAAGATGAGTTGATCAGGGCGAACTTGAGGCTGGTGGTCAATATTGCAAAGAAGTATACTAATCGCGGGCTACAATTTCTTGACTTAATACAGGAAGGCAATATAGGGTTGATGAAGGCGGTTGAAAAGTTTGAGTATCAGCGCGGATATAAGTTTTCCACCTACGCCACCTGGTGGATAAGACAGGCGATCACGCGCGCCATAGCGGACCAGGCGCGCACCATTCGGATTCCGGTGCATATGATAGAGACCATCAACAAGCTGATCCGGACCAGCAGGTATCTTGTTCAGAAGCTGGGCAGGGAGCCAAGCCCGGAGGAGATTGCGGAGAAGATGGAGATGCCGATTGAGAAGGTGCGCAAGGTCTTGAAGATAGCCAAGGAGCCGGTGAGCCTGGAGATGCAGATCGGCGAGGAGGAGGATTCAAGGCTTGGGGATTTGATCAAGGACGAGACCATCTCCGGACCTCTGGACAGCGTGATCCGGGAAGACCTAGAGATACAGACCCGCGAGGTGTTAAGCTCGCTCACGCCCCGCGAGGAGCGAGTGGTTAGGCTGAGGTTTGGCATTGGAGAAAAATCCGACCACACCTTAGAGGAGGTCGGGATGGACTTTGATGTCACACGCGAGCGCATCCGGCAGATAGAAGCAAAAGCGCTCCGCAAACTCCGCCACATCTCCCGCGCAAAGAAGCTAAAGGTTTTTATTGAACATTGAATTTAGCAAACAGCCAATAGTTGTACAAGCGGGCTTGCGCGCAATTTTTTTCGCATCTTTTTGCTTTTTTTCTTGCTAACATTGAGAGTTCCGAAAAAGTAATTATAATATCCCTGTCTGGGCCCATAGCTCAGTTGGCAGAGCTACCGGCTCATAACCGGTGGGTCCCAGGTTCGACTCCTGGTGGGCCCATTCAAAAATGTTTCGGATTCCGAGTTCTGTGGCTTGAAAACCAGTGAGAAATCTGATATAAAGTTTCACCAATGAAGATTTCTGCGGGAAGAAGTGATGTTGCGAATTACTGAAAAGCGCGGAGTAAAGGACTGTCTAGGGGCGTCTGCGGATGCCCCTTTTTATTTTCCGGAGATGTAGCTATGGCTAAATTAAACAAAGTTAAACTTGTAAAAAAATTGTCCCGCCAGATAAAGATACCGCCAGGCAAGGTGGTTCCTTCAAGGAAAAATAGAACCAAACGCGCTGACTGGAAGAGAGAACTCAAGGAGCAGATTAAAGATGAATAGTTTTCAAAGGAGGCTGGCTTGAGCAAAAATCTGGAACTGCTGGAGCAATTGCAGGAAGCAGACCTGCGGGTTCACCAGCTAAAAAATTTTATAGAACATTATGCGGATTTTGTGAAAGAGCTTGATGAGGAGATAGCTCTGCTAAAGAAGAAGGCGGAGATGGAAAAGGCTCTTCTGGATGAGCTCAAGAAGTCCAAGACCAGGAAGGAGCTGGACTTGAAGCAGGGAGAGGAGCATATTGCCAAATGCTCTGGTCGGCTTTACACTGTAAAGACCAACAAGGAATACGAAGCCACTCTCAAAGAGATTGAGGAGCAGAAGCAGAAGAATTCAGACCTGGAAACTGAAATTCTGCTTCTTTACGACCAGATTGAGCAGGAAGAGCAAAGGGTGAAAGAGGTTCGGGAAAAACTTGAGCAGGAAGAAAAAGAAATTGAGGAGAGGAAGAAAGCCCTGGCGCAGAAACTCACGCGCGCAAAGGCGCTTCTGCCGGAGCAAGAAAAAAATCGCGAGCAGATAGTATCCTCAATTCCTAAAGACCTGCTGGAGAACTATCAATGGATTCAACAGAGAATGGGAACAAAGGTTTTCACAAGAGTGGTGGATAAGGTCTGTCAAAGCTGTTTCAGGGTGATTCCTGCACAGATGTATAACGAGGTGCTTGGCGGAGACAAGATTCTTACCTGTCCAGGCTGTAATCGGATTCTAATTTATCGCGAAACCGAGTTCCTTTTGGAGGAAGACCCGGAGTTCTAATAATTGTGAGCCAGATTACAAATTTTACATTTCCCTTTCCAGAGTCAAGCTGGCGAGAATTGAAGCGGTTTTTGCTCAAGCTCGGGGCAGAGATTAAAGAAATTCCATACGGGTTTCAGGCGCGACACGGAGACTCTGTAATAAGCTGGTTTAGCTCTGGCAAGCTCACGATCCAGGGAAAAGACGCCGCGGACTTAGCAGAGGAGCTTTATCTGATGGGCTTAATCAAGACTGGCTGGAGGGAAAAATCCGAGCCGAGAATCGGTATTGACGAGTCAGGCAAGGGAGATTATTTTGGTCCACTGGTTGTTGCTGGCGTGGTCATTTCTCCGGAGCAGGAGCCGCAATTGATCCGGCTTGGCATCAGGGACTCCAAGTCTATCTCTGATGACGCTATTAAAAAAATTTCCGAGGAACTAATCAAGATAGTCCCTTATTCCAAAGTCGTCATTGGTCCCAAACGCTACAATGAGCTTCACCGAGAGATGAAAAATGTGAACCACATCCTTGCCTGGGCGCACAGCAGGGCTATTGAAAATCTTCTGGAAAAGCATCCGGTTAAATTAGCTGTTGCTGACCAGTTCGGGGATGAGAGCCTGATCCTGAATGCGCTGATGCAAAAGGGGAAGGGGATCAAGCTGGTGCAAAGGCATCGTGGAGAAGAAGACCTTGCAGTGGCTTGCGCATCTGTTATTGCCCGCGCGGAATTTCTTTACAGGCTTGAACAGCTTTCACAGGAATTCGGAATTGCTTTTCCAAAAGGAGTTTCAGAGCAGGTAATTGAGGCTGGCAAGAAGCTGGTGAGAAAAGCAGGCGCAGACAGCCTGCAAAATGTCGCCAAAACTCACTTCAAGACCACGGCTTTAATTATGGGGCTGAGCAAATAGATTAAGCTTACCGGCTTTGCTTATATCGCTTGAGCGCCTCTGAGATTTCGTCTATCTGAGGTTTGAATCCGAGCGGGTCCAGGCGCGAAATCTCCTCGCACCTCCTCCATTGCGCATAAGCCATGTCCTCTTGCTGAACCATTTCATAAACCTTTGCCAGGTCTATGCAGACATAGATATGATTGGGGAAGCTGTTGAGAAGTCCCTGGAAAATTTTTATTGCCCGGTCATATTCGCCAGTGGATGCCAGCGCCCTCGCAAGCTGAATCTGATTCCGGGCAAAATCCGGCTGTTTTTTTGCCACAAACTCAAGATATGGTAATGCCTCTTCATACCTCAAAAGCAGATTGAGAGTTGTTCCAAGATAGTAATTGAAATCTAAATCCTCAGGCACAAACTTGATCCCCTCCTGAAATTCAATCACAGCCCATTGAGGCTGGTTCATCATCAAAAGCAATTTTCCCCGGTTTAAGCGCTCCCTTGCCATCCACAAGCCATCTACATCTCCGGGAAGGGGGCTGGAAAAATCTTTACTGAAATCTATTTTATATTTTTCTATAACGGACAGAAACTCCGGCTTGTTCTTTATAAAGACCGCGCAATATCCGTCAATATAAACCAGAGACCAGTTCGGAGCATTATATAAACTCAGAACAATGTCCTTCATTGATAAATAATAACTAAGCACAACCACATCAAAATCCCATTTCTCATCCTCTTTTTGAAAAGCCTGCCAGTTAGTAAGCGCCTCCATATAATTTTCAAAAAATTCCTCGCCATACACCTCCAGCCTGGGGTCAACATAAACCTTCCAGTCCGGATAACCTCTCCAGATCAGATATGCGGATGTTTCAGCGTCTGGAAAAATTTTTAACTCAAGTGGCTTGCCAAGGTTAGCGCTGATGAGCTCCAGAGTCCGAGCCGCGCGGATCGGATACTCGGTTTCAAGAGCGCCAATGCCGAATCGCGCAAAAGTATGGTTGCGAAGATAAAATCTGCTGGAGATAACATCAGTCATCAGCCAGACCATAAACCCCAAAAGCAAAATCGCAGAAACAGGACCGAGCTTACTGAATTTTTGCAAGAGCTCTGGGAACGGAAAAATAATGCGCTCTTTATTTTCCGCAAAAATTCTTGCGAGCAAACTGACGGTTATAATGGCAAAGAGCGCGCCATTGCGCAGAGCGCTGAAGGATAGGACAAGAAAACATAGCCAGAGCAATAAAGACGCAGGATAAACACGACGCTTAATGAGTAGAGCCACGAAAAATAATGCAGACATTAAAATTAGGCAGATATACACAGAGAGGTCAAACCAGGGAAGATTGGTGAACGGATTTTGAAACTCATTGATGATCTTTCCAAGATAACTTCCCGGATGAGCGACCTCTTTGAAAAGCGTCCAGGGAAAAAGCACGCCACGATAAAAATACGGATTGGCAAAAGCAAGAGGAATGGAGCAAATCAAGGCTATTCCCAGCTCAGTTGCGGATTTTTTTGAATCAGATTCTCCTGGAAAATTTCTTTTCAACCAGGAATCCGGAATAAAAAGAATTTCCTCTAATAAAAACGCGCATAAAACCACAAAATATATAGGCCAGAGACCCTCGCTGTTCACCCATAGCAAGAGCAAAATGGGCAGAGCGAATATCGCGAATTTTTTTCCACGCTTGAGCAGGTCAATCAGGAGAATCTCTGAAGCGAGATAAAAGAAGCTCAAAATCTCTGGCCTGAGCTTGAGCCGGATGGAAACCACGAGAAGAGAAATTAGCCCGAACAAAAGCAGAGAAAAATACTTTCTGGAATTAAACCCCGGAACCAGAATCAAAAGCCATGTCAGCGCGGTTATGACTGACCCGAACAGAATCATTCCGGTATAACCTGAGAACCGGTAAAAAATGTAGATCAATAACTGAAAGAGCCACTGGCTATCTATCCATTCCTTGCCTGCTCTTGTAAAGGAATAAATATCTTTATCAGGAATCTGATGAGTTTCATAGATTATTTGTCCTGTTTTTAGATGCCAGAAAATATCTGTATCAATCAAGGTATGGAAGCTGAGCAGGAAGGAGAGAGTAATAATACCTGTCAGACAAAGCCATATAAGCGGAACCTCTATCTTATTCAGGATTGAAACAATTTTATAGAAAAAAATTCCAGAGTCCTTTCCTGGCTTATAAATCTCCTCATTTTCTCTGCCCGCCACACCAACGGGGCTTTTTGGCAAATTCTTCTTTTGTCTATGCCTGCTCATTATTTTATTTGCGATTGCTGGATTGATTTTTCATCCGCTCCAGCGCCTGAAATAACTCATCTCTCATTTCAGAAAATTTTTCCGGAGATGTCTCATATATCTTAAAACAAATAAGCCACTGAGAGTCCGCTTGAGCATCTCCAAAAAATTCATAAATTTTTGCAAGCTCCATACACGCGCCAAGGTCATCCCGCGACCTTTTCAGCGCCTGCTTCAAAATCATTACTGCCTGCTCGCTTTTTCCCGCCAGAACATAACTTCGCGCCAGCTGAATTTTAATCTTCACAGAATCTGGGTATTTCCTCGCAAGCCTTTCCAGATAAAACCGGGCTTGCTCAGGCTGATTCAATTGATTCAAAGCCATACCTGCATAATAATTTAGATTAGGCTCCTCTGAATCAATTTTGAGTCCTGCTGAAAATTCTAGCCACGCAAGCTCCGGATAGCCCAGCATCAAAAGCATATAGCCCCGATATAATCTCTCCCGTGCGAGCCAGAATCCAGACAAATTTTTCGGAGCAGGACTGCTAACCCCCTTTTGAAAATCAATACGATACTTCTTGACCACAGACTCAAATTCAGGCTTGTTCCGGATAAAAATTACATTCAGCCCATCCAGATAAATCAGCGCCCAGCGCGTATCCTTTGCCAGCGCTAAAATCAAATCCTTTTCCTGAAAAAACGAATCCAGAACCACTGCATCAAAATCATATCTGACATCTTCCCGCTCAAAAGCGTCCTTGTGATTTAATGCCTCAAGATAACGCTTGAGCATTTCTTCTCCATAGACCTCCATCCGGGGATCAATATATAATTGCCATTCCGGATGTCCGAGCCAGATCAAATAACCAGCGCTCCCAAGGTCGCTGAAAATTTTCAATTGCCCGGACTTACTCAGACCCGTGGAAATAGCTCGTAAAAACCCTCCTGCCCGAATCGGATACTCTGTTTCAAGAGCGCCGATGCCAAATCTGCAAAAAAACCGGTTCCAGATAAAAAACCGACTGGAAATAACCGCGCTAATAAAAAAAATTATACAGAACAGAATAAGCGCCCCTCCAACAGGGCGCAGTTTAAGCAAACGCGGCTGAACACCTAGCAAAAACAAATTTTCACGCGTATGATTTTCCGAGAGAGCTCTTCCGAGCACAGCCATACAGATGATAGCAAAAAGAGCCACATTGCGAACCGCGGTGAGCGAAAGATAAAGAAAAATCAGCCAGAGAATAAAACCCGAGAAGGATAATCTCCGGTTAATCATAAAATAAATAACTAATAGAGATGAAAAACCGACAAGAATAATATAAGGCGCTTTAATAAACCACGGAAATAAATCAGAAAAGGGACTACGAAACTCTATGATAATTTGATGGACAAGATTTTGGGAAGAAAAAGCCTCTTCGTAGAGCTTTAATGGAAAGAGCGCGCCACGAATGCCATAAGGATTAAGCAGAACCAGAGGAATCGATAAGATAAAAATAATACCGAGATGGAGCGCGGATTTTTTTGCTGGGAGAGAAGAACCCCTTTTCAAATATCGCGTAATGCGCAGGTCTGGAATGAAAAGGAGTTGTTCAAAAAGAAAAACAGATAAAACCACAAAGTAGAGGGGCCAGAGACCCTCGCTGTTCAGCCAGAGCAGAAGCAATAATAGAAGAGGATATAACGCATACCTTTTGCCCTGCTGATGCCTCTCAAGGAGAATAAGCTCAAGCGCTAGATAAAAAAAGCTGAGCAACTCCGGACGGAGCTTAAACCTAAAAGATGCGGCAACTAGGCAAAGCAGGCTGAGAAAAAGGATGCTGAAATATCTTCGTGAATTATAAATGTTGACCAGAATTAAGCCCCATATTATTGCGTTCAAAAGCGCTCCGAAAAAAATTATGCCAGCAAATCCTGAGATTCTATAGAGTGAGGAAATAATAATCTGGAATAGCCACAGAGCGTCAATCCATTCTTTGCCTGAGCGTGTGAAAGAGTAAATATCTTTATCAGGGACTTGATGGGTTTGCAAAATGACCTGCCCGGTCTTGAGGTGATGAAAAATGTCCGTGTCAGACAGGGTGTGGAAGCTGATTAAAAAAGACAGCGCAATAATCCCAAGCAAAAGCGCGCTTCCGAAAAACTTATCTCCGCGTGTTAAAATCATCATAGGATTTTTGTCCCCGGAAATTTTCTCTTCGGAGTTTTTGCCCCTTTTGTCTTTTTTTTCGCGCATAGCTTTTTGTTAAATTATTTAGGCTTTCTCATCCGCTCCAGCGCACGCTCTATCTCAAAACCCGCGGACCCATATCTTTGCGGAGCCGATTGATAAATCCGCCAGCATCGTAGCCATTGCTCGCTTGCCCGCTCGCTTTTGAGGAAAGTCTCGTAGACCTGCGCTAGGTTGATGCAGATGGTGATGTCCCCGGGATAGCTCTCCTGAAGCTGACTAAAAATCTGAACCGCGCGCTCAACCTCCCCGGTCAAAGCATAAACTTGCGCAAGTTGAATTTTGGGTGGAACCCCTTTTGGGTCAAGATTCACCGCCTTCTCCAGATAAAACCTTGCTTCTGAAAAACGCTTCAATCTATTCAGAGCCCAGCCAAGATAATAGTTAGCTAAAGAATCTTCCGGCGCCAGCTTGATCAATTCTTCCAGACCCGGCAACGCGGATTCCGCCTGATCCAGCATCAGAAGCACGATGCTCAGGCTTTTCAACTCATCAATCAACCATTCTCCGCGAATATCCTCGGGAAGCGGAGGAAAATAGCCTTTGCTAAAATCTATCTCAAATTTCTGAATCAGCGGCGCAAGTTCCTGAGTCCGCCTCAAAAAAATCACATTCAATCCATCCAGATAGACCAGCGCCCAGTCCGGATGATGATATAGATGCGTAACCAAATGCATCCGAAAGACCAAATGGTCTATAAGCACAACATCAAAACGATACCGCTCGCTCTCCTGCTCAAACGCTGGAACCTGATCCAGAGCCGACACAAACTGTTTAAGAAATTCCTCCCCATAAACCTCCAGGCGAGGGTCAAAATAAACCCTCCACTCCGGATTCCCTATCCAGATCAAATATCCCGAGCTCTCAGCATCCGCAAAAATTTTTAATTCCCTTTTTCTTCCCTGGCTCTGAAAAATTTTTTCCAGAAAATCTCCTGCCCGGACCGGATACTCTGTCTCAAGTGCACCGATCCCGAACCGAACCCGGCTACGGTTCCTAAGAAAAAATTGGCTGGTCATTATGTCCACGCTCAGCCAAGAGATCGCTCCCAGAAGCATCAGACCCAAAACCCAGCGGAACCGGACCAGACCTTTCATCCCGCGAAAAGGCAGGAGTTCCTCAATCGGATTTTCCGCCAGCATTCTGAGCGTCAGGGCGCAGGTCACCACCCCGAACAAACCCACATTCCGCAGAGCTGTCACGGAAATATATAAAAAGCCTCCCCAAAGTAACAAATTCGCAAGATAAACCCTGCGCCGAAAAATCAGAACCAGGAAATACATAAATGAAATTACAATCAGAGAAATATATGCGAACCGATCCAGAAAAGGCAACTCGGTGAACGGATTGCCGAATTCAAAAATTAGCCTCCGAATCTCGCTCTCCGGATGAGCGGTTTCTCGCAAGAGCGTCAACGGAAAAACCGCTCCGCGCCAGGTATAGGGATTCATTAAAACCAATGGCAGAGAAAAACCTAGACACAGCCCCAGAGCTCTCGCTGATTCCCGCTGTGAAAACACTGAATCCCTTTTTAGCCATTTTTTGAAGCCAGGGAATAAAAACAAAAGCGTTTCCTCTAATAGAAAAACCCCGGAAATGAAAAAATAAATTGGCCATAAACCCTCGCTATTCAGCCAGAATAAAAATAAAATCGGCAAAAAATATAAAGCGTATTTTTTTCCACCCTTGAATAAATCTATTAAAAAAATCTCCAAACTGATATAAAAAAAGGTCAACAGCTCAGGCCTTAGCTTAAGCCTGCCTGAAACAGTAAGAAGGGAAATTAGTCCGAGCAGAATTATGAAAAAATATCTTCGCGCGCTGAATCCGGGACCAATAATCAAAAGCCATACAAGACCGCTTATGAACGCGCCTACAAAAATCATCCCGGCATATCCATAAATCCGGTAAAGAGAATAAATCATCAATTGAAAAAGCCATTGCGCGTCTATCCATTCCTTGCCAGGGACAGTGAATGAATAAATATCCTGATGTGGAACCTGATGGGTCTCATAAATAATTTGCCCGGTCTTGAGATGCCAGAAAATATCCGTGTCAGTTAGGGTATGGAAATTCATCAGAAAAGCGAGAAGGATGATGCCTGTTAGACAAACCCAGCCCAGCCATTCATACTTGGGAGATGACATTAACATAGCGGATTCTGCGCGAATATCTTTTAGCGTTTTTTTCGCCATTTTTTATCTGAAAAGAGCCCCTGAATTTAACCTTTGATACCGATTGAGCGCCTCTTCAAATTCATAAACCGCGGCTTTTTTATAATTCAGCCATAGAAGATGAATCCCGCGATTATACCGCTCCTTGAGCATCCACAGACCATCAAGCTTCTCTGGCAAAGGAGTGGTTAATTTATCTCCAATGCTCATCCGATAATTTTGTATAAGCTCGGAAAACGAACTTTTGTTTTTCAAAAATACCACATTCTTGCCATCAACATAAATCAATGCCCAATCCGCACTGCGAGCAAGCCTCTGAATAAATCCACTGCTCATCCGATACGCTGAAACAAACACAAGATCAAAATCATATTTTCGGTCTTCCTCTAAAAATGCCCCCCAGTTATCAAATAATGAGGAATAATGCTTGATAAAATCATCACCATATAATTCCATCCGCGGGTCAACATAAACCCTCCAACCAGGATACCCAGCCCAGATCAAATAACCTGAGTTATGAATGTCAGTAAAGAACTTGTCAGGAGAAGAAATCTCCCACAACAGCCTTAGCGGAAATACAATCCCTTTCCATCCATAAGGATTGACCAGAACCGCAAGAGCAGAGACCACGAGACAAATCGTAAGCTCCATAATAGCTTTGTTCCCGGCTGGAATGGGACTGAGCTTAAAAAATTTTTGCAGACCAACTCCAGGCAAACTCAGAACCTGCTCCACTAACACAGCGGTTAAAATAAAAAGACCCATAGGCCATAAGCCGTGGCTATTGACCCATAGCAAAAACAATACTGGAATCGGATAAAGCGCCCACTTTTTTCCCTGCTGGTATAAATTAATCAGCACCAGCTCCAGCGTCAAAAAGAAAAAAGAAAATATCTCGGGACGAAGCTTCAGCCGAAGCGAAGCAACGAACAGACAAATAGACACCAGCAGACAGGAGCGGAAATATCTTTTCCGCTCATATCCAGAAAGCAAAATCAGAAACCAGGTTATGGCAGTTAAAGCACTGCCAAAAAGCACCATTGATGTATAACCACCAATTCGGTAAAAAAAATAAATCGCTACCTGAAATAGCCACTGCGCATCAATCCATTCTTCCCCTGACCTCGTGAAAGAGTATAAGTCCTGATGAGGAACACGATGAGTTTGCCATATAATTTCCCCAGTCTTTAAATGCCAGAAAATGTCCGTATCTGTTAAGGTATGAAAGCTCATAAGAAAACTCAGCGCAACAATGCCGAAAAAGCATACCCTCCTTAACCATGATTCCCAGCGTGAGCTCGGAACCTCTCCAGCTTGTAGCGGATGAGCCGTGTTTTTTGCCGGAATCGCTTTCCCGGGTTTAGCAGAGGATTCCTTTTTCGGAGAAGCTCCCTTCTTTTTGGCTTTTCGCTTCGCCATCGGACTCTGTTTCATTTTATTTTATGAGATGACCAAGTCAATTCCAATCCCAGACAAATTCCCGAACAAAGGAATTTCCTATCTCAACCCAGATGAGGCGACTAAAGAGGATTTAATCAATGTGATGGGAACCAGCGATGTCAACGAGCTTCTAATGGAGAATAAAGGCAAGAAGCCCATCCTGCTTCTTGCTGGCGAGATGGTTTCAGGCGGAAAGCAGGACCGGATGATCGGAAAGGATTTGATCCTGGGTCCGGGGAAAATCCGACGCATCAATGTCTTTTGCATAGAGCATGGAAGAAAAAAAATTATCCTCTCATATCTGCCAGTAAAAGCTGAGGGTACAGCTTGACCTGTTAGGGACTAGCCCCCTAAACCACTCAGCGTGAGAAAAATTCCCACAACAATCATTACTATACTCAAAATCAGCTTAATATGATAAACATAACAAGTGTGGCGCTTGCCATTAACAATCAATTCCTTCATCTCCACAAATGGCATCGGACAGCGCCGATACCAGCCCTTTACCTCAACATCTCTCCCGATAATCCCCGGAGTCCGAACCAAGCCAAACAGCCATTCCAGAATCCTAAACGGCTGGCTGTAATCCAGGAAAATAAATCCAGAGCCATCCTGAAGAACCAAATCCTCGCTCCAGATCAAGCCCGGAATACCCCTGCCAATGATCTTGCCCTTAAGTGTGCAGGGCACTGGACGAACAGCGCTGACTTTAACATTTCTCAATAAACCGCTCACATGGAATTCAGGAAAATTTTTCCCTCTATAACTGAACAATACGCGAACCAGAAATCCTAACCCAAGACCAAAAACCAAAATTCCCCAGATATAATTTGGAAAATCTCCACTCATAATTCCTGCGCTTCCTGCCAGGATTCCTAACCCGAGCGGAAAAATCAAAGGAGCCAGATAGACCAGTATGTCCAACAGAAATTCGTCCCAGTAGCTTTCTGGTTTTTGAAGGTCAAAATAGACCAGCGGTCTTTGACCCATTGCCAGGGCTAAATTGCCAAGAGCCTGAAGCCGTTTTGCAGGCAGTGGATGAGTGGAGTTTAACTCATACCAGCTTGCCCATGGATTCCATAAATCCCACTGCATTGCTCCCAGTAAATTATACTCACTGAAATTCTCTCCACCTCCAGCAAGAGTCACTGATGCCAGCGCTCGCGCGGCACCGGGATTAAAAATCCCGAACGCTTGAACCGCGCCTGCGGCCGCAGTTATGGGTCTTTGCTGTTCGGCTTCTTCTACTGGATGCGTTTGCTCATTTCTCGCCAAGCCATAAGCCACTTTTACAAGCCCTCGCGCTAATGCGTTCGGATTCTGAGTGGCTTCTCCTGAGAACCTGTCCGCATAATACTCCCGCGTTCTGGAAAGGAACAGAACTATATACTGAGAGATGATGTAAAACAAGAAAGCCACCAGAGCAACAATGAAAAAGTATCCTCGCGGGTCATTTTTGCTCCTCTTGCCTTTACTGGTCGCAATTCTAATTCCGAGCCGATAAATGATATATAGAACCTCTGGAACGAGCATTGCCGCAGTCATAATCGCCATATCCCAGTGAAGCGCATGCCCTAGCTCGTGAGCAACAACCGCCTTTAACTCATCCTCATCAAGCATATCAAGCAAGCCTCTGGTCAAAACGATCCGGGCTGTGCCCGGAGAAATCCCGTAAGTGAACGCATTCGGATTACCATCCTCTATAATCCCCATTCTGGGATAAGAAATTTTATGCTGATTAACCTGGTGAAGGATAAAATTATTAAGAGATTTAGGAAGTTCCTCTGGCTTTGCCCAGCGCATCCCTTGAAGCCAGCGTAAAGATAAATCCATCATCCAAGGGCTGATCAAAAACTGAATAATAGCAAAAATCAGCACAAACAAAAACGCCAACATAATCGGCGCCTGCATAAACTCAACCATAAGAACAAAGAAAACAAAAACCAGACCATAAAGCAGAGATAGAACCATTACCGAGCGCAAACCCAGACTCGGAAGACGCATCAGCTTCGCGCCAACTGCCGAGCCAGCGCTAACCGCTCCTGCTCCTATGCCAGATGACCCCGCGGATGTCTCTCCAAAACCCTCGCCCCTTCTCGCTCCCTGCTCCATTTGCTTCTCATCCGGAATTTTTCTCTTTCCAGACAGCTTTGAAAGTTGAGCCAGCTCCCCGGGGTCAAACCATAATCCATCACAGCTCTCGCAATGATCAACCTCTAATGAGGCGTCAATCAGACCTCCCTTTACCATCTGCTTTTGACAGCGCGGACATTTAAGCTCCGAAAGCTCCTGTCCAATCAAAGGCTCCTTTAGCTTTGCTGAAACCTTCTCCGGGTCTTGAACAAAATAATTTATCTCCCCTCCATCCATCCACAAGCCCTTGCAATTCGGGCAGAAATCCAGCATAACCCCCTGCTGAAACATCTCCCTCATTCCCTTTCCACAGCGCGGACAGTTCATATCATCCTCCTGAATTTTTAATTTCGCTCTTCATCTTATATATTATATAAAATTTTATCTTACAGAAAGGATTTTGAAAATGGGCAAGAAACTTTTTAAACATACTATTTTATTTCTGGGGCTATTATCTGCTCTCAAGATTTTTTCCTCATCAGTTCCTCCTGAAAAAGGCGTTGCATTCCCTTCCCCGGAGCTTTTGCGTCTTGACCCTGGAAAGGATGCCTCAGCCTGGAACTCAGGCTTTACCGCGGTTTATCAGACCTTGCTAAAAAACCTTCATCTTCCCAGCGGTTTTTTCAAAACCCGCTACGCATATCCTTCACCGATTTTCAGGGGAGTGTATCTATGGGACAGCGCGTTCATTGCGCAGGTCTGGAAGCCGTGGGATGTTAAAACTGCGGAGGATGTTCTCAAAGCAGTTCTGGACAACGCGGCACCGGACGGAAGACTCAAGCATTTTGTCAGCCCCTATGATAAAAGCGGCTACACTCAACCGCCAGTAATCGCCTGGTCTGTCTGGGAATTATATCAATGGAGCAAAGACAAGGAATTTCTCGCTTACGCATATCCGATTCTGAAAAACTATCAGCTCTGGCTTTCAGCGAATCGCGGTTTTGAAAACGGGCTTTATTTCTGGGCGCATTCCTATGAGTCCGGTATTGACAACTCGCCCAGATTCTCCTCTGCGGATGAGAAAATCAAGCGAGAACTCTCTTCCATTGCTCCTGTTGACATCAACTCCTATGTATATAGCCAGAACCTTCTGCTCGCAAAAATGGCAGAAGTTCTGGGCAAAACACAAGAAGCGCAATCATTTCAGAAAAACGCAGATACCCTTGCGAGGCTCATCAATGAAAAGCTATGGGACCCAGAAACCGGATTGTATTACGACAGGGACTTGAAAACAGACCAACTGCTAAAGATCAAGACCATTGCCTCTCTTCTTCCTCTATTTGCAGGAATTCCGGATCAGGACCAGGCGAAAAAACTGCGCGACCATATAATGAATCCCGCGGAGTTCAATACATATTTCCCGCTTCCATCAGTGAGCAGAGACGACCCAAGCTTTGAAAAGGACTGCTGGCGAGGACCTGTCTGGATCAATACCGCGTATATGGTCTTAAAGGGATTGAAGAATTACGGCTATGACGCTGAGGCGTCTGAGCTTGCTTATAGAATTGTTGAGCGGGTTTATGCCAATTATCAACTCACTGGAAAGCTCGTGGAGTTTTATGACCCAGACCAGGACGGGTTTAAGGACCTTCACCGCAAGCGCGGAAACCTTTACAAACTGATTACTCTGGGCGATAAGCCTCAGGCAAATTTTGTGGGATGGACAGGTCTGGTTAATACTCTGCTGATTGAAGAGCTCCTCGGATTTAAAAAACAAGAAGATAAACGCATTCTTGCGCCTGAGTTCCCGACACTGGCTAAAGGATTGTCCCTGAAACTGACCATTCCCTCTGAAAATCTGACCATAGAGATTCAAGTGCTGGATGATGCAAGTGCCCGCGGAAAAATCATTTCTGAAAACAAACCACGGGAATTTTTAGTCAGCCCAGGAACTAAAATAGAATTCTGAATCTATTGCTTGTTCCGAAGAATGCTGTGCCGTCTGCCATAACCAAAATACACCACAAACCCGATTAAGAGCCACACGAACAAGCGCAACCAGTTCTCAGGCGGAAGAGAGAACATCAACAACAGACAGAAAAGCGTGCCCAGAATAGGCACAAACGGAAAAAGCGGAGCCTTGAACGGCCTATGCGCCTCTGGATGACGGATTCGCATCACCAGAACCGCTAGACAAACTATCACAAACGCAAGCAAAGTCCCAATGTTAACGAGCTCCGCTAGAATACGGAGCGGAATAAACGCGGCCATCAACGCTACGCAAATGCCCGTCAGAATGGTTGCTTTCCAGGGCGTGCGAAATTTCTCGTGCACCGACGCAAAAAAGCTCCGGGGCAAAAGCCCGTCTCGCGCCATTGCTAACAGAACCCTTGGCTGGCTTAACATCAATACCAATAAAACCGAAGTGATGCCTGTAAGCGCGCCAAGCGAAACTAAAAACTGCGCCCAGGGAATCCCAGCCTGCTTGAAAGCATCAGACACAGGAGCGTCAAGATTGATCTTGTCATAACGAACCATTCCAGTCACAACCGCAGATACCGCTATATAAAGAACCGTGCAAATAAGAAGCGAGGCTATGATCCCGATCGGAACATCCCGCTGAGGATTTTTTGCCTCCTCTGCATGAGTGCTAACAGAGTCAAATCCAATGTAAGCGAAAAACACTATTGCCGCGCCTGCAAGCATCCCAAGTGGCTCCCCACCAGCCGCAGTCTGACCCCATAAGGTCTTCCCGAAAAAACTTATCCCAGCATAACCATATGGCGCAAACGGCTTCCAGTTAGCAGGATCTACATAAAAAGCCCCCAAGCCAATCACAAGCAAAACTATCGCCAATTTAACAATCACCATAAAAGCATTGAAACCCGCACTCTCACGGATGCCTTTGACCAGAATGACCGTCAAAATCCCTACAATAACAATCGCAGGCAAATCCATAAATGCTTTAGTCCAGAAAAGCTCTCCCGCAACCGTATCATAATCAAACGGCGCCCGGGATAAAAGTAATGGTAGCTTTATGCCAAAAATGCCAATAAAATCCTGAAAATAATGAGACCAGCCGTGCGCAACAGTTGATGCCGCTACCGTATACTCCAGAACCAAATCCCAGCCAATAATCCACGCAAAAAGCTCCCCCAATGTCGCATATGCATAGGTATATGCAGAACCAGCAACCGGAACCATCGCCGCAAATTCCGCATAACAAAGCGCGGCAAAAATACAAGCTATACCCGCAACAACAAACGAGCCAATCAGAGCAGGACCTGCTTTATCATGCGCCGCTATTCCTGTCAGAACAAAAATTCCTGTGCCTATAATACAGCCGATCCCCAAACTGGTCAGAGCAACAGGTCCCAGAATCCTCCGGAGCCTCTGCTCCCCCTCCATCTCCTCCAGAAGCATCTCCAGAGTCTTTCTTGCAAACAATCCCTTCAAATCATCATCTCCTTAAATCAAAATATACGCGAGTAAATTCGTGGTGCAAACACGCTTATCAGCGCATAATTTATTTTTTAAATCGGAATTCTTCTGCTGATCAATTCCTTCATAATCTCAGTCGTGCCAGCATAAATAGTCCCCACACGAACATCACGATACATACGCGCTATCGGATACTCCTCCATATAACCATATCCACCGAAAAATTGCAGGCACTCATCAACCATATCCTTCAATACCTCTGTTGTCCACCACTTCGCCATACAAGTCTCTGTCGTCACATCAACCCTAGCTATGTGCTCCTCAATCAGCCGGTCAACAAACGCCCGCGCTATCTCTGCCTGCGTGTACATCTCTGCCATCTTGAACCGAATCCATTGAAACTTGTTCAGAGTCCTCCCAAACGCAGTCCGCTCATTTATATACTTCTTTGTAATATCCAGAACCCCGAACATTCCAGCTACACTCCCAATCGCACACACCAGCCGCTCCTGCTGAAGCTTCTCCATCAAATAAATAAATCCCTTGCCTTCCTCACCAAGAAGATTCTCCTCCGGTATCTCGCAATCCTCAAAAACTAGCTCAGCCGTGTCCTGACTATGATACCCAATCTTCTCCAGCTTCCGCGCCTTAATGTATCCCTTAGTCCCATCCTCAACAAGAAATAAACTCATACCCTGATAAGCCTTCTCTGCCTTCAGATCCGTCTTTGCCGCCACAATCACCGTATTGTTCAGAATCCCGTTAGAAATAAATGTCTTGCTACCATTAAGAATATAACGATCCCCCTTCTTAACCGCTGTTGTCCGAATCGCCTGTAAATCCGACCCGGCAAAAGGCTCTGTCATCGCAACCGCTAATATATTCTCCCCGGTGCAAGCCCCAGGTAGATACTTCTTCTTCTGAGCCTCAGTCCCATAGCTGTAAATATAAGGCGCACAAACATCTGAATGAAGAACAAACATCACCCCAGGATAACCAGCCAGCTCCTCTAAAATCACAACCGAATAAAGCCAATCCGCACCCGCTCCACCATACTCCTCAGGAACCCACGGACATAAAAATCCCTGTGCACCTGCCTTTAAATAAATCTCCCTTGGACAAATCCCGTCCCTCTCCCATTGCTCATAATTCGGCGTAATCTCCTTCTCTACAAACCTCCTTACCTGCTCCCGAAATATCTCGTGCTCCTCTTTAAATAACCGTCTCTTCATTTCCGTCCTCCTTCAATCCAAATCTGTCATATCTTACACGGATTTCAGGATGGGAGCAAAAAGCAAGAACCCTGATGCCTGACCAGCTTACCTGATAGCCACCCAAGCACCCAGAACACAAGCCTCATGTCCGCACGCACTCTTGCCAGGGACGCACGCACTCCTGCGAGTGGGGCGCAGGCACTCCTGCCTGCGACAAGGGAATCTGTCCCTTGACTAAGGGTCGTAGACCCTTAACCCTATCTTTAAAAGGACACCGTGTCCTTCTTTTTTAAGAAGTGGGTCAAGGGTCTCTGACCCTTGGGTGCAGGTGAAAACCTGTCAAAGACCAATTCTATCAGTGCCGGGGGCTGGTAATTAGCAGGTTTGCAAATATAGGACTGCAGGCACTCTTGAGAGGGGGGCAGGCACTCCTGCCTGCCATTTCTGCCTATCATTCCTTAATCTGCTTCTGCTGTTCCGCTGACTCCACTGTTGAAGCCCAAGACCGGAAGCGTTGTCCTCCATCAAGCTTGCGCCCGAACCGCAAGATGTTTTGCTGTGAAACGCTCCTGAATCTAATGGTCCTTGAGGCTTTAGCACATTGAATTGGGGTCAGATCTTTACTTTTAACTTAACCTGGCTCTGCCCGTACGGGCGCATCCGTGTGTGCGCCCCATTGTGCACCTTGGCTCTATCTTGCATCGTTGTGACGGTGAGCTTCTCGCGCTGAGGTCCCAATAACGCAAACCCAATGAGTCGCTCCTCATTCAAATGAGAAGCGAACAATGTTGTCAAAAAAACCACTGGATAATATACGACTGAAAAAGCATTTTTCAAGGGTTTTGTTCGGTATAGCCGAACAGATTTTTATGTTTTAATATCAATAAGTTAGACTATAAAATAAAAAACGGGTCAAGGGTCTCTGACCCTTGTCAAGGGACTGCGTCCCTTGTTCAGTTATAGCGAACAGATTTTTTGCATCTAACCCGTTGAATAAAAAAACAAATCTGTCAAGGTCTGCGACCTTGTTGGGTTGGGACAAACACTTTTTTGCTCTGGAATTTTTTATCTTAAATTTCAATACCTTATTGCAACTGACGAAAACAGGCTCGCCTGTCTTTTTTTAAATTGCTTGCAGGGTTGCGCCCCTTGTAAAAATCGGGTGCAGGGTTACGACCCTGCTTGTTAGGTCTGAGCGAACAAATTTTTCAGTTTTCCTGAAAAGCCTGATGAAAAAGGAATCGGGTTAAGGGAGACACTGGTGTCCGTTCTTTTTAAGAAGTGGGTTAAGGGGCTCTGCCCCTTAGGTTAAGGGGCACGCCCCTTGTGGCAGGAATGAGAGACAGGCTCGCGCAGATTATTTCCGCGTGAATCTGTGGCTGGTTTGGGAAACGCCATCCATCCATGCCCCGAATTTGGAAACACATCTTTCCCGAGTTTAAGGATTTGGCAATCCGTTTCGGAACATAAAGTATGCGGCGGCGACCAGGCATGCTCCTGCGTAGAGATAATCTGTCTTCAAAGGCTGATTGAAATAAAAATAAGAAAAGCCTGCGAATACGGTCATTGTAATAATCTCCTGGATCACCTTGAGTTGTCCGAGAGAAAAATAGTGGAAACCGATCCGGTTAGCCGGGACCTGAAGCATATATTCAAATAAGGCTATGCCCCAGCTAGCCAGAATAGCGATGAGCGCGGGCTTATTGTTCAAAGTCTTTAAGTGTCCATACCAGGCAAAGTTCATAAATAAGTTGGAACAGATTAACAATACAATGGTTTCAAGCATCCGGACTACCTCCTGAGCAAACATTTATTTTTATTCAGCTTAAAATTGAGGTATAAGATAGATGGAAATTGAGAGATTACAAGTTTGGTTAGGGTTATAAGATGTGTTTGACGCAACCCTTAAATTTATGCTAAAAAGTCCAGAAAAAAGGAGGAAATTAAAATGCGTGGTTTTAAATTTTTTATGATTTTATTGCTGATAATAACTATCAGCGTTACAGGGGAAGCGCAAAGTGAAAATCCTCTCAAGCTGTCTCCGCTTTACACTGCAGAGACCTTGATTGCTAATGGCATTAGTGAACTCGGGTTATTCCTGATTACACCGCCAATGATAGACCCTGAAATTGATGAGGGCTCAACCATATTCTCTTATTTTTCCAAGCCCACCTATCAGCTTGGGCTTCCGGGCGAGCATTTTGGCACAATGGTGACACCGGAGGGAAGGCTTTACACAGGGTCTGCGGAACTGGTTTTTTTCACAAACGCTGGTGGCAGTGGTTTGAAGCCGATTGAACAGAGGATTTACACACTTCTTGATGGCTGGATTCCGTGCGTGCAGTATCAGTATAATGATCACGGCTTAATCTATTCAGTTGAGGCTTTTCAGTATTGGCTGGAAGGGGAGTTCAAGGGAACACCTGTGAATTTTGTCAGGTTTTCTGTAAAAAATCCGGGCAAAGATAAAGCAAAAGCAGGGCTTGCAGTAGGATACAAATTCGGAGAAAGAGACCATCGTGCCCCGGGGATGAAGCAGGGGAAATTCAATCCGTTCTGGACATATAGCTTTGGGAATAATTATGCTAAACGCAAAGATAAATTGATTTATTATTTTGATGAGGCTCCCAGCGCGAGATGGAGCATTGATGTTGGAGGTGAGGCAAGGGGCAAGTTTTTTGTTCTGGAAAAATGGCGCATAAGCTCAATGGTTGAGTATGAGTTTGAGCTTTTGCCTGGGGAGGAGCGCTCATTTAGTTTCAAGTTTCCTCATTATCCTCAGAAGGATGACGCAGAAAACATAGTTAAACTTGGGAGTGCGGATTACGATTTTTATCTTGAGCAGTTGAAAAATTTCTGGAGCAAAGAGCTAAATAAGGGAATGAGCATTTATGTTGCAGAGCCAAAGGTTGTTAATGCGAGCAAAGCCGCGTTGATTCATAACATAATGAGCCAGGACTATCCGAATGAAGATGAGATCAAGCAGTCTGTGAACAGGTTTCAATACAATGCCTTCTGGCTAAGAGATGGAGCATTTCACGCGAGGATGTATGCGCTTTTGGGAAGGCTGGACGATTCCAGGAAACTGCTCCGACATTTTTTGAAGTATCAGGATAAGTCTGGCAATTTTCTTTCCCAGAAGGGTCAACTGGATGGATTTGGTCAGAGCCTGTGGGCTTTTGGTGAGTATGTTAAAATTTCGGATGACAAAAAATTTGCTGGTGAGGTTCTTCCAGCAGTGAAAAAAGCCATTGATTGGTTTGAAAAAGTCACAAGCGAGGATGAATACGGCTTGATGCCGCCTACAAACGCGATGGACAATGAGTTTATTATTGGCAGATACACTGGTCATAATCTATGGGCTTTAGCTGGAATTGATGGCGCAATTGCGGTTGCGAAGAGCGCAGGAGATGAACAGGCTGTGCGCGAGTTTCAGACACTGCGCGAGGAGTTTGCGAGAAATCTTTTGATTAGAATTTCTGAGGCGAGCGATAGAAATAACGGAAGAATACCGCCTGGAATGGATGTTCCAGGCGGAGTGGATTGGGGCAATCTTTTTGAGGTTTATCCTGATAATTTTCTTCCGCCTGATCATCCGCTTGTGATTAAGACCTTTGATTATTACCGAAAGCATAAAATGCGAGAAGGGATCGCGACATATCGGACCGCAATGCACCATTATGTCACGGAGCGAGTTGCTGAGATGGCTATCCGCCAGGGCAGGCAGGAGTATGCGCTAAATGATTTTTACTCAATGCTTATGCATACAGGCAGTTGCCATCAGGGTTTTGAATGGACTATATTCCCTTTCACAGACCGGGACTATTGCGCGGAAACTCCAATCGGACAATCCTGCAACTTCCCTCCACACGGCTGGTATGCTGTTTTTTATAACACGCTCCTGAGAAATATGCTGGTCCGGGAATGGGGAAACGAGCTTCATCTTTTAAGCGTTGTTAGCCCGGAATGGACAAAGCCCGGAGACGAAATCCAGGTCAACAATGCTCCAACCTATTTTGGGAAGGTCAATCTCAAAGCGGTTTCTGCAAAGGATAGACTCACGCTGTATCTTAAAACCGAATTCCGAACTCAGCCAGATAAAATCGTTCTGCATTTTCCCTTTTTCGCAGATGTAAGCAAAGTGCTTGCAGACGGAAAAGCTGTTGAGTTCAAGCCTGATATGGTGAACTTGAAGCCGGGAACAAAGCAGGTTGAGGTCTTCTGGCAATTAAAGCCTGCGGGGAAATACTCTTATCAGAGTTTTGTAAATCAATATAAAGAAAGCTATGCGAGAAGATACCGAAGGCATTATTATTGATAGCGCTGGATTATTATTCTTTTTGAAAACTTTTTCGGTATATAATAAAAAAGGTAATAACAAAGTGAACAGACTAAATGGTATTAACGCACAGCCATTAGGCTCATCTCAACTCGCGCTTGAGGCAAACTTTGAGCAAATCCGAAAGGATTACGGGATATTTTTCACGCCTGAGAGGATTGTGGATTTTATGGTGGGGCTGATTGATGCGCAGGAGTATGTTGGCAGGAACAAGGTGAACATTCTGGAGCCAGCGTGCGGTCTGGCGCAGTTTTTATCCGGGATCAAGCGAATGCATCCATCCCTTTTTAGGAAAGCGAGCCTGAGTGGAGTTGAGATCAATTATGAGATTATCCGCAGGCTGAAATCTCTCCGGATCGCTGATGAGATCAATCTGATTCATCAGGACTATTTACTCTGGCAATCTGAGCCAGTGTTTGATTTGATTATTGGGAATCCTCCGTACGGGATTCCGAGCCTGTCCAGCCATTACACAATCAAGATTCCACCTGAAACCAAAGAAAGATATAAAAAATTATTTCAGACCTGGTATGGCAAATACAATGTTTATGGAGCGTTTATTGAGAAATCTGTCAAGCTATTAAAGCCAGAGGGCAGGCTAATTTTGATCGTGCCTGCAACTTTTATGATTCTGGACGAGTTCAAAAAGCTGAGGGAATTTTTAGCGAAGAACGGAAGAAGCCAGCTGATTTATCTTGGACCCGATGTTTTCAAGCCAGAGGCTGAGGTGGCTTCTCTGGTTCTGGATTTCCGCAAATCTAAACAATTGGCTCACAACCTGAAGCTCTTGGAGTATCAGGGCGGAAAAACTTTTCCGATAAAAGTGGAGCATCGCTGGGATGGGGAAGTAGTCAAGTTTGAGACTGAATACTCTCGCGCTCTGGAAAATCATTGTTCCTATCTATTGCAGGACCTTTTTGAAATAAGGATCTCGCCACGCACGCCTGAGATAAAAAACTCGAGCTTGGTCCTGAAAACAAAACCCAAGCATAGTTCAGGTTATTTGCCGCTTTTAAACGGCAGGAATTTGAAATGTAATCAGATTTTCTATGAAAACTTGAGCGGATACTGGATCAAAAAGACAGACCTTCATCGGTTCCGTGGCTGGTTTGGAAAGCCACATATTGTGGTGGGGCTGGGCTTTCGGGAAAATGGAAAAGTTGCCGCGGGGCTGGATGACAGATGCTATCCCTGGATGGGGGATATTTATCATCTTTTTGAAAAAGAGGGATTGTTTAATACGGGTTATGACTTAAGCAAGTCAGAGCTATTGGAATATCTTAATTCAGAATACATCCGGAGATATGTCAAAGACGCTTTTCGCGAGATCACATATCACTTGAGCATCACTCAGCTCAAGCATCTGCCTGTGCCCACTAAGAGGGAATGGGAAGAAATTAAGAGGAATTTTATATGACTAGGAATCCGGAAAGGGAGCTTGCGGAATTCCGGGAATTTCTGGAAAGTATTCCGCTGGCAAGGTATCGTGAGGAAACCAAAGATGTTAAATGGGTTGAGCAGGATTTGCCCAAGGAGATACTGCCGCAGGATTCCATCTTTAGATATTATTGGGAAGAAAGAAGGTTTCTTAATTTTGACGATTGGTTTGAGGAATTTTGGAAGGAAATCAATGCGAGGCCGGAAAGCAAAAAGGCTCTACAGGGATTTAAGAAATACTTTTTTGATAAAACTGGAAACGGCTGGTTTAAAAAGGGTTTCCGTGCAAGGATGTATCGGACATGGGTCTCGGTTCTTACTCAGCTGGATTTTTGTTATGTTTTTGAAAGCGTTTGTTCGGAGAGAAAACTGGAGCTGAAGCTGGAATGCAACGCCATTCTTGATACCAAATATGGAATTGATGTAAAAGTGAATGGAATCCCTTTCCAGATCGCCAAGATCAGCCAGCGGAAAGAGGCGAGAACCGCGGGAGGAAAAAAGCGACTGATCACCATTCCTTACGCGGTGTTTGACCTCGAGACCTTTCAGAAAAGGTCGGAGAGTCAGAGAGTTAAGGACAAGGATGGATACCGGAAAGCTATTGAATCCTTTAACAAGTATTTTTTGCGCCTTGCCAATGGCTTTATAGTTTTCAAGCCAGAATATCTGAGACCAATTATAGACAATATTGATTCCTTTGAAAAAGTAAAAGAGATTGTTGAAAAAATATCGCGTGAGCTTGCTGGAGAATAATAATCGGTTAAACCTTTTGAGTTTAACAAATTTTGCGCAAAACTGCTTTTTGAAAGCAAGGAGAGGGAAAATGAAAAAAATTATTTCGGGAATTATGGTTATGATAAGCCTGATGGCGATAAAGGCGGAAAAGGCTATGGCTGGGGAGATGAGGTATAAGAGTGTGAACCGTGCGCCTGATGCTGTGGTTTCTGCAAGCTCGTATCGGAGGCAGAAATTTTCCGAGGTTTTAGGAGGGTCTATTTTGCTATATGCTCCGCAGGTATGGAATCACTGGATTCCGGGCTATGCAGTTGATAAGGACAATGAGACCTTCTGGGCGAGTGAACCTGGAGAGAGCGAATGGCTGGAGATGGAACTCGGGAACAGATTGATGCCTTCAGTGCCGATTAAGCGGATTGTAATTAACTGGGGCAAGAATCTGCCGCGAGGGGTCTCAGTGGTTATTACCAATGAGCGGAAGGTATTTCAGCCTTTATTGTATATTAAGCCTGCGCAAAAAATAATTGAATTTGATTCTCCTGAAAAAGGCAGATTCTTGCTCCTGTTGTTTCATCCTGGAGAAAAAAATCAGGGAGTGAGCATAAGAGAGATAGAGGTCTATGGTCCTGAAGAGGATGCTCCTTCTGCGCCGGTATCTGTTCGGGCAGAGGCTCTGGGTCCGCAGGAGATCAAGTTAAGCTGGCGCTATCCTGAAAAAGACTCGCGGGTTTATCTTTTTAAGATATATCGCGGGGATTCCGCTGATTTTGCAATTGACCGCGCTCATTTAATTGAGGAAACAGCGCAAACAGAATTTGTTGATAAAAGCCTGAAGCCCGGAACAGTTTATTATTATAAAATAGTTCCCGAAGGATTTTCCGGAATTCAAAATGTTTCAGCGGCTAGGGTTTCTGCGACTACTTTGCCCGGAACGAGTTATTCTCGGATGCCGATTCGGGGAGTAATTGAGGGATTTTATAATGAGCCCTGGCCTCATACGGAGCGCGTTAGGCTTTTGAGATTCATTGCGCAAAACAGCTTCAATCATTATATCTATGCTCCCAAGAACGACCCTTATCATCGCCAGCTATGGCGAGAGAGCTATCCAGATGACCAGAAGGAGAATTTCCGGGAACTTGTGGATACTGCGAGCGCGCTTGGAATTAGTTTCACTTATGGCATCTCTCCGGGGCTGAACATCAATTATAATGACCCGGCTGAGGTTGAGACTCTTAAGAAGAAGCTCAAGGAAATGTTTGAGCTTGGAGTGCGTAGTTTTATTCTCTGCCTGGATGATATTCCCGGGTCGGACAGGGCTGATGAAAAAATGGCGCTGGACCAGGTTAAGCTGGTAGACGAGATTCATCGGTATTTGAAATCCCTGGATAAGAATTGTGAGCTTTTTTTCTGCCCAACTGTTTATTCCTTTCCTTATTCTTACTGGCAGAAAAAGAACAAAAGCTTTGCAGGGTATTTTGAGACCCTTGCCAGGATTGATAAGGAAGTCCTGATTATGTGGACAGGACCCTCTCAGACCTTTTCTGATGTCATTGACCTTGAAAGCGCTATGGAATATAAAAAGCTCTGGTCAAGACCAATCCATATCTGGGATAACTATCCGGTCAATGATGTTTCTCTTCAGAAAAATATATTCCTCGGTCCATACCTTGGACGAGACCTTAAGCTCGGAGAGGCAGTCGCCGGAATCTTCTCCAATCCGATGTTCCTGTCCAACGCCAATCGCATCCCGCTATTCACAATGGGCAGATATTTTTCAGTAGAGAATTATGAGCCCTGGCACGCGTATGAAGAGGCGCTGAGAGTTGTTGGTAAAGGCGCAGAGAGTCCGCTTAAGGCTCTTGCGGACTGTCTTCTCAATCATCCGATGTTTCCGAGCAGAACCATTGAAACGCTTCCAGTTAAAAAGCAGATTGATGAATTCTGGAAAGCTTATAATTCCGGAAATTACCAGAAGGAATTAACTGGGCTCAAAGCCCTTTTTGAAAGCTATGCGAGTAATCCTGAAGCGCTGGCAAATCTTGAGAACCAGAGGCTGTATTATGAGCTAAAGCCAGCAAGCGAGAAGCTCAGCCTGTATGGAAGGGCTTGTTTGAAAGCGCTGGAATATCTTGAAGAAAAAGATTCTGACAAGAGAGGTTTTCTGAAAAAAGAGGCAAGGCAAATGTTAAAGCAGGCTAAAAAGAATAAATGGAAGGTTGCGGACCCGGGGGTTTCGGCTCTGTATGCGCTGATCGGCGCCAAGCCGCAAAATCAGCCTGTGATGGAAAAGTTTGTGAAAGATGCCTTAAAAAAGTAGCTCGTATAAGGAAAACGGATAAGCGGATAGCGAGGCTCCTTTTCTTCCAGTGTGGCAAAAGGCGGATAGAACAGGGGAGTATGCTGGAAGCTGATGACTGAAAGAGAGCGGACTATGTTTAAGCTTGTCCAGAGGGCAAAAATCAAAGCAAAGCTGAGAATAAGAGCAATTTTGAATTTCCAGTCTTTGTTCTCGCGCATCCTAAACATTTTAATTAGATTTAATCTGGTTTCCAAGCTGGCTCTTCCAGGATTTGACCTAGCAAAAGCGCTTGGATATGATTTTCCTGATTGTGGAAACAAGAAAGAATTGGAAAAAGATAGTATCTAAAGCTCTACCTGCTCTGGGCTTGGTCTTTTTAATTTTAGCGCTCACCATTGGCTGGGACATGTTCATTTTTCCGGAGTCCAGGGTCACAGCGAAATTTTTCACCGCGCGCAATTTTGGAAATATCTTTCGCCAGCAATCAGAGTATGGTCTGCTTGCTGTTGGTATGACTTTTGTGATTCTTTCTGGAGGGATTGACCTTTCTGTTGGGTCTTTGCTTGCATTCAGTTCTGTTTTGTCCGCAACGATGATTGACAAGAATCCGCTTTCGGGTCCTGGTTATGCTCTGCTCGTGATCATCATTGGTATTCTTGGGGCATCTGCGCTGGGTGCGGCGAATGGGGCAATGGTTGTCTGGGGAAGGCTTCAGCCTTTTATTGCGACTTTAGCAATGATGAGCATTGCTCGCGGATTTGCTTTTCTCTGGACGCGCGGAAGGGGCATTGACCTTATTGGAGACGAGCCTAGGCTTTTTGAGTTTCTCGGCTCAGACATTGGTCCTATTCCGGCGCCAGCTTTACTTTTTTTAGGCTCAGTGCTTGTATCTTTGATTATCCTTCATAGAACAAGGCTCGGGAGATTTATTTATGCCATTGGGTCTAATGAGCCTGCGGCGCGTTTATCCGGGGTGCCAGTGGGTAAAGTGAAAATTCTGGTCTATACTATTTGTGGATTTGTTTCTGGCTTGGCGGCAATGACCTATACAGCCAGGAACTATGCTGGCAGGCCAGATGATGGAATCGGGTTTGAGCTGGACGCGATTGCGGCAGTTGTGATTGGCGGGACCAATTTAATGGGTGGTAGAGGGGGCGTGGGAGGAACTTTGATCGGAGCTTTGATTATTGGAGTATTGAATAATGTTTTAGGTATTCGCGGAGTAGACCCGAACCTTCAAAGGGTGCTTAAGGGCGCTATTATTATTACAGCAGTTTTGTTGCAGAGAGAAAAAAAGCAGGGATAGGAGGACTAAAGATGCGTTTGAGAATTCTGGCAATGTTAACTTTGAGCATAGTTTTGTTTTTTTCCTGCAAAGGCTCTAAAGAAAAACCAGCGCCTAAGCCTGTTCAGGAAAAGCTGGTTTATGAGCCGAGCAAATATGTTGTTGGGTTTAGCCAGTGCACTTTTGAGGACCCCTGGCGGATAAATATGAACAAGGAGATGGAGGAGGCGGCATCTGCGCACACTGATGTGCAGATAAAGCTGGTGATTAGCAATGGAGAGAACCGGAACGCCAAGCAGATTGCGGATGTAGAAAATTTTGGAACTATGGGAGTTAATTTTCTTATCATCTCTCCTCGCGAGGCGGCTCCACTCACTCCGGCTGTGGAAAAAATTTATGACGCAGGGATTCCTGTGATTGTTCTTGACCGGAAAATACTGAGCGATAAATACACTGTTTTCATTGGAGCGTCCAACCTTGAGATCGGTCGCGAAGCGGGGAAATACATAGCTGAGAAATTGGGAGGCAAAGGCAACATCGTAGAAATAGAGGGCATTCTTGGAGCGACGCCGACTCAGGAGCGCTCTCAGGGATTTCACGAGGTAATTGACAAATATCCGGAGATCAAGGTTGTGTATAAACAGCCCGGGGACTACAAGCGCTCTCTAGCGCGACAGGTGATGGAGAACGCGCTCCAGGCGTTCGGGAAGATTGATGCGGTTTATGCGCATAATGACGAGATGATGATTGGCGCCTTTCTGGCGGCAAGAGTCGCGGGCAGGGAAAAAGGAATGGTCTTTGTGGGCATAGATGGTCAAAAGGAAGCTGTGGATTTGATCCGGCAGGGTCTGCTGAGCGCCACTTTTGTTTATCCGAACGGCGCAAAGGAGGCGATAGAGGCTGGATTGAAAATTATGAAGGGAGAGAAGGTGGACAAGGACATTCAACTGCCCACTATCCGAATAACCAAAGACGAGGCGCTGGATTATAAGGGATTTTAAGTTCTGAGTTTAAATACTTTAATCTGATTAAAATCCTCAAGACCGTGTCAACGGGATCAATTTGGTCTGGGTTAAGGATAATTTCAGAATTTTTAAAGGGAATCTCCTGATTCCCACATTTCTCCGGAAAATTTCACGCGGAGAGGATTCTGTGTTCCGGTGGATTTTATCAAGCTGAGGGGTGTATCTCTGGGGAATTGAAGTTTAAGATAAGATAAAATATGATGAAAATAGGGGGAGGATTAAAGATGAGCAAATTTTTCTGGTTTTTAGTGTGTTTGATGCTGGTTTTATATTCCTGCGCGAGCAGGAAGCCTGTTCAAGGGATTGAGCAGTTAAATAAGCCGGTTGTGAAAAGTTATGTTGAGGGAAAGGCTGTTGCTTACGATGGCAGGGTTCAAGCGATCGCTTACAATATAGAGAGGGGAATTTACTGGCAGGATGTTGCGCATTATCTCTCTGAGAAGCAAAAGGAATTCCCAGCCACGATTTTGCTTTTAAGCGAACTGGACAGGATGCACAGCCGGAGTGGAGATGTGTTTGTTGCAGAGGAGCTTGCAAAAGCCCTGAAGATGCATATGGTTTTTGTCACTGAGTTTGTGGAATACAATGACAAGACCAAAGATACTCAGGGCGACCATGGCAATGCTATTTTATCTCCGTTTCCACTTTCAGATATAAAGGTGATCCGTCATACTGATGTTTATTCCTGGACACGATGGGGCTGGCTCTGGGGGCAACCAAGAAAAGGGGAGCGGGTTTCAATTGGTGCGACTGTGCTTTTGCCGGATGGGAATGAGCTCCGGGTTTATACAGTTCATTTTGAAAGTCATGCGACAAGCCCGCAGAGGGTTGTTCAGATGAAAGAGGTATTGGAGGATGCGAAAGGATATAAGATTCCTGTTGTGATTGGCGGGGATTTTAATGAGTTTCCCGGGGGAATGCTGTTTCGCGCGGTAAAGGATTATGGTTTTGAAAATAGTTTTGAAGGGAATAATCAGCCAACCGGGAGTTGCGGGATTAATAATAAACAGGTTCTGTGCGCGGTAAAAATAGACTGGCTCATCCACCGCGGTTTAAATGTTCTGGACAGAAGGGTTGACTATCCGATGAACTCTTCTGGTGGAGTAATCTCAGACCATTCGCCTGTGAGGGCGATTTATAAAATTCTTTAGTTATGCGCAGACAAGAGTGTCTGCGCCCCGAATCTCAGTTCGGAACCCGGAACAACTTATCAGGAGGGAAAAGATGGAATCTAAAAAGATTTGGCGCATCACAATCGTAATCGTAATCATTCTTGGCATCATCGGTCTGCTGTATCTTTTGCGCCACGCATTAGCTCCGGTTCTGGTTGCAATGTTTTTAGCATATCTTCTGGACCCGATTGTAGCGAGGATAGAATCAAAAAAGATCAACCGTTCAGTTGCGATTTTTATTTTAGCGTTTCTGGTTGTAATTATTCTCGGAGGGGCATTAACAATTTTGATTATCCAGGCTCAACGGGAACTGGTGGATTTGTATAATAATTTTCCAGGTTATCTTGCTCGCGTGCAGGACAGGGTTAATCCTCTGGTCAAGGAATATCTGGGCAGAGAGGTTCCGGGCACTTTTCAGGAATTATTCAACGAGCTAAAATCCCAGATTTCCAAAATAGACCCGTCTTCTCTCAAGCCTGTGAGTAAATTTCTTGTTGGACTTACTTCTAAAACCTTTGCCCTGCTCGGCTGGCTGATTGGGCTGTTTGTGATTCCGATTTTTCTTTTTTACTTTTTGCGAGATTTCAAGCGGTTCAAGTCAACTGTCTTGGAGTATATCCCGCCTGGTTATCGGGCTTATTTTCTGGAAAAAATTCAGCAGATAGATGATGTTCTCTCTGCATTTATCCGGGGGCAATTAACATTATGCCTGATTCTGGGAATTTTTTATAGCATTGGATTGATGATAGTTGGGGTTGACCTTGCAGTAGTGATCGGGATGCTTTCTGGTCTTGCGTTCATTGTGCCTTATTTTGGAACCGCGCTCGGGATTGTGCTTGCGAGCATAATGTCTCTTCTGGAACACGGGATCAGCTGGCAGATTTTAGGCGCATGGGCTGTTTTCGCTGTGGTTCAATTTTTTGAGAGCTATTTCATCACGCCACGGATTGTGGGCAAGAAGGTAGGGCTAAAGCCTGTATTTGTTATCCTGGCGGTTTTAATCGGCGCAGACCTGTTTGGATTTGTCGGGATACTGCTTGCGGTTCCAACCACTGCGGTTCTCAAGGTATTTTTAAAGGACGGCATGGAGCGGTATAAAAAATCTGCGTTTTTTCTGCAAAAGCCTCCGGAAAACAATAGCTGATCTGCTGAACAGGGGTTTTTCCGGACAGAAGCTGTTTTTCTTTGAGCTTAGCCGGGAATCATGGGTTTGACATATGGATAATTTTTTAGCAAAATAAAGCAAATGAAAAAGTTTGCGATTTATATTTTGCTTGCGCTCTTTTTTTTCTGTTCGTTTTCCTGCTCGCGCAACCGTGGCAAACATAATGTCATTTTGATAATCATAGACACTGCCAGGCCGGACCATTTCTCGTGTTATGGATATGAGCGTGAGACCACACCAAGGATTGACCAGCTGGCAAAAGAAGGGGTCCGGTTTGAAAACGCCATATCAGCTTCTCCCTGGACATTGCCCAGCATAGCGTCCATATTAACAGGTCTTTGGCCTCACAGGCATCTTGCTGGGTATCCGGTTAAAGACCCTGAGACGAATCAAGAAGGCTTGACTTATTTGTCTGAGTCCGCGCTCAGTATTTCTGAGATTCTTTCCCAGAATAACTATCAGACTGCTGGCTTTTTTCAAAACCCGTTTGTTGACCCGGGATTTGGATTGAACCGGGGATTTGACACTTATGACTATTTCCCAGGGGACAACCTGCATATCCGAAGAGCGGATATGGTGTTCAAACAGGCTATTGACTGGCTGGAAAAGTATCGGAATAAGAGAAAACCATTTTTTATGCTGATACATTTATTTGATCCGCATCTTGCGTATGACCCTCCAGCGCAATTTATGTTGCCTTTCATTTATGGCTATAAGGGTAAAATGACCCCTCCATTTAATCCTGATGACGCATTTCTGGAGAAGATACGCAAAGGAGAAGTTAAATATGATGCTGAGGATCAGAAATTCATCATAGGGCTTTACAATGGCGAGCTTGGTTTTGTGGACAACTGGGTTGGAGTGTTTATGGATTATCTCAAAGATAAGAAGTTATATGAGCAGAGCCTGATTATTCTGACTGCTGACCATGGCGAGGAGTTCTGGGAGCATAACTCGTTTGAGCATGGTCATTCATTGTATCAGGAGTTATTGCGGGTTCCGTTGATTATGCGTTTTCCGGGCGAAGAGAACGGAGGGAGTGTTGTAAAGGAGCGGGTGAGCCTGGTTGATCTGGCGCCTAGTATAATGACCTACCTTGGAATAGATACGCCCTTTCAGGGAACTGGGAGGAGCTTTATCTCTATGCCGGGGGCAGTTGTTAAACCGAGGGAAAGAGCTATTATTGCGGAGCTTAACCGGATAGGGGACCCGTTGCAGGCTATCTATTCCGGGGATTATAAAGCCATCCTGAATCGTGTGAATGGAAACATTGAAATCTATAATCTGAAGGATGACCCAAAGGAAACAAAGAATTTATTTGGAACCAAACAAAGCTATCCGCCTGAGATTATTGACCAGATTCGTGGAGTAGCAGAAGCTATCAAGCAATTAGATAAAGAAGGCAAACCAGCAACAATCGCTCCGGAGATAAGAGCGAAGCTCAAGTCGCTCGGGTATCTCAAATAACCTGGAACGCGATTGAACAAAAAGGCTCGTCTAGTCTATTTTTATTCTTTTATCGGCTTCAATATGAATTGATATGAATAATTACTGGGCAAGAGCCGAAATTCATCGTGAACCGGCGCTCCCCAGGAATCGTCTCCACCAACGCCCATCTGCCCATAGTCAAGATTGACGGTGATGTCTTTATCGCGCTTGATTTCATTTGGATGCTTATGTTTCTCTAATTCTATTTGCGGAAAATGCCAGGCGCTAAATTCTATTGTGGGCAAGCCTTGCGCCATAAAGCCCAGACCATTTTGATTGGTGAATTTTACCCACCGGGTATCAGTGCGATTTCCGCTCTCCTGCGGCTCAATATACGGATAAAATAGCTCATCCACCTTCATTTTATAAATTCCAATTGCGGCGCCGGTTTTTCTATCAGAGTATGTCTCCTGTGGTCCTCGTCCATACCATTCCACATTTTCAAACTCTCCTGGAATGCTCATCTGCATACCTATCCTTGGTATGTCCGGCAAATCTGATGAAGCCTGAAAATAATACTCAATCTGAATCTCACCGTTTCCATAAACCTTATACACATTTTTTAAGCTGGAATTTGCAGAAGGGATACTCGTATCCGTGATGATTTCAATCAGTTGCGGAGAAATCTGCTTGGCAGTGATATTTTTCACTCTTCGCTTTTGACCAGCCTCTCTCCATATTGCTAAAATTTTATCGCTACCCCTTCCACGGTCATTATCAGTTGGCGCTCTCCAGAAATTAGGGACAAGCGGAGAGGAAAGCATCTGTTTGCCATTGAATTCCAAGCCTTCCAGCGCGCCGGTCTTCTTGCCAAAAGTTGCGCTGAAGTTTTTGCCAGTGATGATGAAGGAATCGCTGTTTTCAGATAATTTCAGCCCCTGTATGCTAGATATATTCTGGCGCGCGGGCAGTTCTGCCTGCGAATAAGGCATTTGCATCTGGTCCCAGGCAATAACAAATCCTTTTTTTGCCCATAGCTCATCCTGTGCGAGCGCAAATGACACTTTCAAAAAGTATTCTGCCCCGGGTTTAAGTTCTGGCGTCTTAACTGGCAAATTGATTTCTTCAGCCTGTCCAGCTTTTGTATTTAATTCCGGAACCTCACCGCTCTGAATAACAATTCCATTTTCAGTTAGCTCCCAGAAGCCCTGTACATAAGAAAGGTCTTTAAAGATATTTTTGTTCCGGACACGAATTTTCCCAGCGCTTAAATCAACAGGTTCAACCTTGATGTTTTGATAAACCTTCTTTACCTCATAGGTTGTTGGCTTAATTGTTCTGTCTGGAGCAATGATGCCATTTGTGCAGAAATTATCGTCATTAGGAAAATCCCCATAATCACCTCCATACGCCCAGAACTGATTTCCGTTCTGGTCAAATTTCCTAAGCCCCTGGTCCACCCAGTCCCAGATAAAGCCTCCGTGCAGAAACGGATACTTTTCAAACTCATCCCAGTACTGCTGAAGGTTTCCTACTGAGTTTCCCATTGCGTGCGCGTATTCAACCAGGAACATCGGACGACCGAATCCGAATTTCTGGTAATGCTTAACCAGGTTCTGGGGCTTGGTGTACATAGGACAGAGAAAATCGCTATGAATACCCAAGCCCTGCTCATAGGAGATTAAGAACTGCGGATAATGAGTTTTTGCCCATCTGCGCGCCGCGGAAAAATTTGAGCCAAATCCAGCTTCGTTTCCAAGTGAGAACGCGAATATGCTTGGATGATTCTTGTCTCTCTCTATCATATTGCTTACGCGAGAGACAATTGCGGAGCGGTAATCCAGTCCATTGGCAATCCGATTAGGTATATTACTGCCATATCCGTGCGCCTCATTGTTTGCCTCATCCAGCACATAAATTCCATATTTGTCGCAGAGCTCATACCATTCAGGCACATTAGGATAATGAGATGTGCGAACAGCATTGATATTATTTTGCTTCATCAAAATAATGTCCTTGAGCATCATCTCCATTGTGGGCACCTGTCCAAGGTCTGGATCATGCTCGTGCCGGTTCACGCCTTTTAGATAAATTTTTTTGCCATTAAATAAAAGCTGATTCCCCTTGGTCTCAACAGAGCGGAACCCAATCTTCCACGGAATCGCTTCTAATTCCTTACCAGAACCATCTCTTAACGAAATCAGCAATTGATATAAATTCGGCTCTTCTGAGCTCCACTTCTTCGGATTCTTCAACATCTGACTGAAATTTAACTCAGTCATTCCCCCAGCCTTTATCTCCACGGCTTCGGAACTTCTTTCAAACACCGCTTTGCCTGAATCATCATAAAGAGTCGCAAAAACTTTCACCTGCGAGTCCCTCTGGCTGACATTCTTTAATTTAACTTTTAGCTTGAATTCCGCATCTTGATAAGCTTTGTCTAAAGCTGTTTGCACAAAAAAATCCTGCACATAAACATCCGGGCGGGACACCAGCTTTACTGAACGATGAATTCCAGCCATTCTCCAGAAATCCTGGTCCTCCAGATAGCTCCCATCACACCAGCGATAAACCTCAACCGCTAAAATATTCTCGCTGGAATTTAAAAATTTTGTGATGTTGAATTCTGAAGGCAGGCGCGAGTCCTCAGCATAACCAGCAAATTGTCCATTGACCCATACATAAAACGCGGAGTTCACACCATCAAAAACCAGAAATACCTGCCTGCCTTTCCATTCCGCAGGAATTGTGAAAGTCCTTCTGTATGACCCAACAGGATTCCGATTTATGTATGATGTATATTGCTCTGGAGGCTCAGCCATAATTCTCGGAGCATCCTTCTTGAACGGATATGTAACATTGCTATAAATCGGGACATCGTATCCCTGCATTGTCCAGTTTCCAGGCACAATAATCTCTTTCCACTGGCTAACATCATAATCTATTCTATAAAAATCCTTTGGTCTCTCTTCAGGGCTTTTCACCCAGTTGAATTTCCATTTACCGTTAAGAGAGATAACCAGTGGAGAAGCTTGAGCGTCAGAATTCATTGCACGGGTATGATCCGGATATGGCGTAAAACTTGCGTGAGCTGGCTCTGTGTTCACATAATTTATCTCTGGATTTTCCCATTCCGGCGCTTTCTGCTCACTCTTCAGAGCAAAGGGAAAAATCAGACATAATCCCAGAATAAAAATCAGATTCTTTCTCATTATCCACACTCCTTTAAAAATTTCTTCGGCTCTAACCTCAGCCCGCTAATTATAACCTCAAATTTCGCGCATACCAATTGGGAGAATAAAATCTAGCTCATAATATGATGGATTATGGGTTTCGGGCTTGCATACATTTTTAAGGATTGGAAGAATGGAAGATTATGATACAATTATGATAGGGTAAGTGGTAAAAATCTTGATTCTGAGCAATTTTAAGAGATAAGTTGATGAGCAAAATGACTCGGAAAAGAGCGCGGATCATCTTATTTCTGATATTGTTGTTTGCATTCGGGTTTGCGGTTAAGGATAAGCCCAAAGCGCCTTTGCTTACGCGTCCTGAATTAATCAAAACCCTTCCCAGCCTTAATTCCGGGGTCAGGGTTAAAAGGAATATCGTATGGGCAGTAGTTGATGGAGAGCGACTGACTCTGGATGTGTTTTTTCCAGAAGAGGATGGAATCTATCCTATGGTTGTTAATATCCACGGAGGCGGCTGGACTTTTGGCACAAAGGAAATGGATGAGGCTCTGTGCAGGTATCTTGCCGGGAGGGGTTATGTTATTTTTAATATAAATTACAGGCTAGCGCCTGCTCATCCTTTCCCTGCGCAGGTGAATGATTGCCTGGGCGCTGTGATGTGGTCAAAGGACCACTCACGAGAGTATCAGGCTGACCCCAATCTGGTGGCGGTGATGGGAGACAGCGCTGGCGCAAATCTTTCAGCAATGGTTGCGTTTGCATATGATTATCCGGAGTTCAAGCCCACTTATCGTTCTGAAACTCATAACGCGTCAGCTAAAGCCGCGGTGTTAATTTACGGAGTGTATGATATGACCAGGTTCTATATTCCTGACACCTGGGGAACTCCTTTTGCTTATAGTTATCTTGGAGGTCCACCTAATTTTTTTCCGGAAAGATACATCAAGGCGTCTCCAGTGAGGTATATTTCTCCTGAGAAAAACCCCGCAATAATGCTTGTAGTTGGAGAAAAAGACACATATTTTGTGGATTCTGTAAAATTCAAGGAGCAGATAGAACGGCTCGGGATTCGTTATAGATTTTATACTGCAAAAGGTGTTGGACACGCTTTTATCAATCTGGGTTTTCTTAAGCCTACGCGAGAAGCTTTTGAGGTTATTGCGGATTTTCTGGACCAGGAATTAAAGGGCTTGAAAAAATAATTTCAGTCCTTATTTTTCCACTTTTGCCTTTTCTTTCGCGTGCGTGAGCTTATTATGAGCGCGCGCAGTAAGCTCATAGCTGAAAACAAAAATATGATAAAAAGGATTGTCAGGAGTCTCTGCAGAGGCAAGCTGGACTGATATTCCAGGGCTTGCTTCAAATAAATCTCTGGCTCGTTTGAGATGATATGGGTTAGACACTAAAATCGCGCTGGTCCAGCCTCTCTCTCTCATAATCTCAACCGAGTATTTTGCATTTGTGATAGTGTCTGTGGCTTTTGTTTCAAGAATGATCTTTTCAGCTGGAACGCCTTCCCTGATTGCGAGCTCTCTCATTACTTCAGCCTCGCAACCTGCGCCTGTGTCCGCACCAGTGAAAATGATATAAGGCGCAAGTCCTTTGTTATAAAGCTCCACTGCCTTGTCCACCCGTCTTTTAAGCTCTGCTTTTGGCTGTCCTTTTTTGTTCTTTGCAGGACCGTATCCCAGAGCAATGATTACCTGAGCTGGCTTAAGCTCTGTTTTTTTCGCAGTGGCATTGTTAGAGCTCATCAGCAAAGCTCCAGTGATTAGCGCTAAAATAATTTTTTGCATCAAATTCCTCCTTTATCCAGTTAAAGCCCATTTTAATTTTTAATCCATTGAATCTCAAAAACCTTCATCTCCCAGGAATGAAGGAGCACAGGCTCTGGAATACGCCTGCCAGCAAAATAAGCCACTGGCTTCAGTTGATATAATTTACCCAGGTCTTTCTTTACACCCAGTATCCGCTCTGAGCCGGGCGTGCCCATCTCAATGTAATGGGTCGCGTTTTTTTCTTTCAGATATAACCCAATATCTTTAGCCCTGAAATACGGATAAATTTTCTGGTCTGTAAGCCCCCCAAGGTCAATTACATATCTTCCTGAATAAAACCCCAGACTGCCAATGTCAAAACAGGCTATTCTTGCAGAACCTGGCAGTTCAGCTTTTGCCCAGAGCCCTGCTTTTTGATGAACATCCTTAATATGTAAAGCCTGATTGATATATAGCCCTCGCCATTGCCTGATTTTTGAAAAAGACAGAATAAAAATCGCGACTAATACCATTATAACCATATATTGAGGCTCGCGGATTTTTTTCCCGAGCAAAAGACCTCCGCAAATTCTAGCCAGGCAAAGAGCAAGCCACGGGAAAAATAAAACCTGATACCGGAGATTATGATAAGGCGTGAGAATATGCGTGCTTCTGAAAAACTGGTCGTGATAAAAAAAAATTAAAATTGCCAGAAACGAAAACAGGCTTATAGGTCCTATTTTGACCTTTTCTTCCCTCTGGTAAATCAAGCTAATAAACCCGATGAAAATCAGGGCAAGAGCAATAAGCGCTCCGGGCTGAGTAAGAAACAGATAATGAAAATGCCTCACAAGAAAAATCCATCCACCTTTGATAGATAGCCCGGAATTGAACAGGTCGCTCGCAAGTTTTCCTGCTCTAGTGGAAGGGAAAAAACTTCCAAGCTGGAAATACGCCCATAAATGAAAAGCCAGAGGCAAAAAAATTGAGATTAAAATTCGCATAATTTGTTTTTTATTTTCAAGATTGAACCATTGCCAGATAAGGATAAGTGGAATTAGCAAAACCGCTTCCAGCCTGGTTAAGCAGAGCAATCCCAGAAGAATGTATCCGAAAATACCTGGCTTTTTCCGGGTCAAAACAAAAACAGAGTCTAAAGCTAATGAGGAAAAAAGAGCGCTTTCCATTCCGGAAAAAACTATCCAGAGAAAGTTCCCGCTTGCGCCAAGAAATAGAGACGGAAGTAGAGATATAAGGAACCTGGAAAAATTTGACCCGGGTCTATCCTGGAATTGCTCCCAGATAATTACTGAGCTAAGATAAAAATTAGACCAGAGGCATATGATAGCAATGATGCGGACAAGAAGATGCGGTTCCAGCCATCGGATAAACATCGCCAAAAGCAATACCCACAGGGGACTGGAGGTTCCAAAAGAAGGCTCATCAGGATTAAAGGCAAAACCGTGTCCGGTGGAGATGTTTTTCGCATAGGTCAGATGAATATAAGCGTCATCCAGAGGAAAAGCCCTGGGCGCTCCTTTTAAGAAAAGGAGGGAAACTATTATTGCCAGGCTAAAACTTATACCCAGAAGAAAGAGCTTGGCTCTAACAAGGCTCATTTTCTATGCCCGTCTTAAATAAGCCTGAATCTGCTTTAAGCTATCCCGGACAGAATCTGTCAGGGAAAAGATCACAGGAATAATCAATGGCGTGAAAAATGTGCTTACAATTATTCCTCCCATCACAGCTATTGCAAGCGGGGAATAAACCATCCTGGAACTGTCATTTAGCCCGATTGCCATTGGCAATAATCCCAGGATAGTTGTAAGAGAGGTCATTGCAATGGGGCGCATCCTGTCCCTAGCCCCCTGAATCAGGCTGTCTCGCTCGTTAAGTCCCTTTTTGCGCAAATTATTAACATGGTCCACCAGAACAATCGCGTTATTAACCACGATCCCGATTAAAATCAGACAACCTGCTCCAGAGAGGATATTAAAAGTGGAGCGGGTTATAGATAGCGCGAGTGAAACGCCTATAGCCGCAAGCGGTATTTCAAACATCACCACGAACGGAAGCAGAAACGATTCAAACTGCGCAGTCATAATGATATACACAAGAATAGTGGCAAGGAGCACGCTAAGGAGCAAATCATAAATCATATCAATCATATCCTGATATTCCTCTCCCATCACCCAGACATATCCCTTTGGGAGGCGGAAATCAGAAAGCCTCTCCAGCGCCTGCTCCCGCACCTGAGTCAAATCCCGAACCTTGGGATAAATCGGAATGCGAACCGTGAACCTGCGGTTCTCGCGCCGAATCCGCTCAGGTGTGCCCCGAATCTTAAATTTGGCTATATTCTTTAGCGGAATCTGTTTCCCTTCAAGATTATAAATCGTGGTGTCCTGAAGCTGGTCCAGGGTCTTCCGGTCAGCTTCCTTGAGCTGAAAATAAAGGTCTATCTGACGGTCCGCGCTGGTGAATTTTCCAACTGAAGCCCCTCTTATCATATAAGCAACCGTAAAAGCCACCTGGTCCGGGTCAAGACCATATTTGCGGGACAGCTCCCGGTCTATCTCCACATGCACCTCTCTCTGCCCCTCTTTTTCCAGCTCCCCGACCTCCTTGATTGATGTAAGCCCTGCCAGACGCTTGCGAATGCCCTCAGCAAAATAATAAACCTGGTCAGGGTCATCCCCCTTGACCTTTATTGTGGTGGGACTCGCGCCCATCTCAGGACCTCCCATATTCATTGTCTCATACTGGAAAGACACTCCAGGCCAGTGTATCTCCTTCTCAACCAGAGCTTTGACCTGCTCCCTAAGGTCCTCAACCGTGATAGTGGGCATAGGCTTATCTCGCAGAACCAGGCTAACCCGCGTAAAAACCGGCATAATCACATAGTTCACAGCTGATAATTGCCACTCGTCTTTATGCTGAAGGAAAAGGTTCTCAAGAATGGTCATCTTTTGTTCCAGCTCCTCATCGCTCGGCTTCTGCTCAAATGATAGCCTTACCTGAAGAATCCTCATCATTGCCTTGGGAACCGATTCCTTCTCAATGATCTGTGGAATGAAAAAGAACGAGACGCATATTATAAAAACGCCTGCTAAAGGCAAAAGCACTCGCGCACGATGTTCAAGAACCCATCCCAGCCAGTTGATGGTCTTATCCTCTACCCGCTGGAACCATTTCACTTTGTAATCCTTTTTTCCGCTAATGAGAATGCTTGCCAGAAGCGGGATCAATGTCAGGCTCACAAGAAGGCTGGACCCGATTGCCATCACCGTGACCAGTCCAAGCTGTCCCATCAGAACCGAGACCTCTCTATGCTTGCTGAAGATCAATGGCAGAAACACGATCGCGGTGGTGGTTGTGCTCGCAGATATAGCCAGACCTACCTCGTCAGTGCCGTGAATAGCAGATTGGTCACGATCAAACCCTTTTTCATAGCGACCGTAAATCGCCTCCATAACAACAATTGAGTTGTCAACCAGCATCCCTATGCCCATCACCAGACCGCTCATCGTGATTACATTGAAGGTAAAGCCCATAAAATACATCAGTGATAGAGTAATCAGAAGGCTGGTGGGAATGGAAAGCGCAATGATAAAGGTCGCCCGGAAATCCTTAACAAAAATCCATAACACGAAAAACGCCAGAAGAGCTCCCATAAGCCCCGAGCTCTTCAGGCTCTGAACCGCACGATTGATCTCGTCCGCCTGATTAAACCAGACCATAACCTCCGCGCCTTTTAATTGAGGGTCCTTCTTTATCTCCTCTATCTTCTTCATAATCGCCCGGCTGACATTCACAGTATTGGCTCCAGCTTCCTTCTGAATCAGCATCAATGGCGCAGGTTTGCCATTAACCTTGCCCCGAAAAGGAGGCTTAACATATTCATAATCCACTTTAGCAATGTCAGAAAGAACAAGGTCATCCCGCAAACGCAAATTCCGGATTTCTTGAAGCCTCGTGAATTGCCCGATAATCCTGACCGAATAGTTCTTCCCAAGATGCTCTAAATTCCCTAAACTTAAATTCAAATTATTGCTTACCAGTTTTCCATAAACCTCAATGATGTTTATGTGGTATGCGTTGAGCAAATCCTGGTCAATCTCAACCTTAACCCTTTTTTCCTCCATCCCGAAAAACTGCACATCCGCAACCCCTTGAACAGTCTTCAAGGGCCGCACGATTAACTGCTCAAGAACATCGCTGAAATGCTCAACCCCGGGAGGCATTCCAATAGAGGCAAAGATGATAGGAAACTGGTCAGTGTCAAACTTGCCAACAATCACCGGAGGCAAATCCGATGGCAGTTGGTCCTCAATTCGCTCTATCCTTTCCCGAATCTCTAACGCCTGATACTCGGAATTAGCATTGCTGTTTAACTGAACCCCGATCTCTGCAGACCCGGCGCGACAGCGAGTGTCTATCTTTTCTATACCATGCATAGTGCTAATCTCTTCCTCTATCTTCTCGGCAATGTTCTCGCAGATTTCAGCTGGCGACGCATTCGGGTAATTTATCATAACATTGACAAAAGGCATCTCCATTTTTGGCAAAAACTCAAGCGGTATCTTCTTAAGCGCAATCACTCCGAGCACAACAAAGGACAAATAAACCATCAAGCCCGCAACCTTGTATTTAACAGACCACTCGGAGATTTTCATCTATCTGCTCCTGAGCGAGGAGATAACCTTTTCTCCTGCCTGGTCAAGCACAAGATACACCGCAGGAACAACGGTCAATGTCAGGAAGGTGGACGCAGTCAATCCGCTGATCACTGCAAGAGCCATAGGAACCCTTAGTTCCCAGCCCGCTCCAATCGGAAGCGCCATTGGCACCATTCCAAGAATCGTGTTCAGGCTCGTGATAAGATTGGGACGAAGTCTGAACTGACACGCTTGAATTATCGCTGGTTTTATATCCATTCCTCGTTCCCGATAAAGATTGATGGCAGAGACCATTACAATCGCGTCATTCACAGAGATGCCGATCATCATAAGTATCCCGATCAGGCTAAAGATATTTATGCTCACCCTAAAAACCAGGAAAAAGATGGTTAAGCCAACTAATGAATAAAAAGCTCCGAACATAATCACAAACGGATGAAGCAAACTCCCGAACTGGGCTGAAAGAACGATATAAGTCAGAAATAGTGCCAATAACATTGCCCAGTATAAACTGGACAAACTTCTCCGCATCTCCTCGCTTTGTCCAGTGATCCGGAAATATGTGCCACGGGGAAACTCCAGTTGATTTAATTTAGCAGAAATTTCGTTCACAGCCCTGCCAAGTGTAATCTTCTGGAGATTCGCTGTAATCAAAGCTACACGGGACCCGCTAACACGCGTGATATTGCCCGGACCCTGGCTGGGACGAATATCAGCCAGAGCCGAGAGCGGAACAGATTCCCCGGATGAGACCGGGATGGAAAGATTGGACAAATCCTTTAGATTGGCGCGCTGGCTCTCGCTAACCTCAACCATTATATCAGTCTGCCGGTCTCGCTCCCGAAAATAAGTTGCAACATTCCCTCTCATCTTTTTATCCAGAATTTCCGCCACCTGGCTTATGCTTAACCCGTAATGCGCCGCGCGCTCCCGGTCAATCTTGATCGCAATCTCTGGATTGGACTCCTTAAAAGAGCTTTCAAGGTCAGCCAAGCCAGGAATCTGCTTCAAGGCTGACATCGCCATCCTGCTCCCATTACGCAGGTCATTCAGATTATATCCAACGATCTCTATCTCTATCGGGTTCTTAAATGTCAATAGCTGGGGCTTGGAAAAGCGAAATTCCAGATTTACCTGCTTCTTCAGAACCTCTCGCACCTTTTCCATCAATTCATTATCCGAGAAATCCCTGTCTCCTCTCTCTGTAAGCCCCACCAGAATCTCTGTCAGGTTCTCACTTTTTTCCTGCTCCAGAGCAGACCCGGCAACACTCCCGCCAATAGTGCTGAAAACATTGCTGATCTTTGAACCCTCAGGAAGAGCATTTATCTCCTTCTCAACTATCTGCGAACGCCGGTCATTCTCCGAAAGAGCGGTTCCAACCGGATAGCGAAGATGAACACGAAATTCGCTCTGATCAACATCCGGGAATAACTCCAGATTGAGCAAAAACAAACCAATGATGGAAAAAATCATAAGAGCAATTGAGCCTAAGAAAAATTTCTGCGGTCTTTGAATCACATACTCTATTAACGCTGGATACCTGACCTTGGTCCACTTCCACCAGACCTCAAATCCAGCAAGCGGATACCGAAAGACCAGATGAAAAATCCTGCTCAAAAAATAAACGCAGATATTATAACCTGTTCCGAACAGCCACCAGATTACTGCAACTGGATATCCAATAAACCAAGGGAAAAAATTTTTTTGAGACTTAAAATCACCTTTGCGCGGAAAAGCTCTTATCCTCAATCCAGCTTTATCTGATGGAGCCTCTGGCTTTACTTCCGCCTCAAGGTCCGCATCTATCAATTCAGGCGGAAGCCGAACCCTGTCGCCGAAGAATACGCTGAACATGGGCACAAGCAGTAAAGCTCCAAAGATGCTTGCGACCATACTGAAGGTCACTGTCCAGGCAAGGTCTCCAAACGCCTGCCTGAACATCCCCTCAACATAAAAAATAGGAAAGAATACAATGCAGTTTGTAATGGTGCTGGCAATGATCGCACCAGTGACTTCCTGGGTCGCGCGAATCGCGCTATCTTTCAAATCAGGATTCTTCACCCGATGCCGGAGAATGTTCTCAAGAACCACTATGGAATTATCAACCACATTCCCAACCCCGACAGCTATTCCAGCAAGGCTCATTATATTGAAGCTGATCCCGCTAAAATACATCAGATTAAAAGTAGTTATGATACTGGTCGGAATCGCCAAAGACATAATCCAGGTAGATGGCATGTTCCTAACAAAAAAGTAAAAAACCAAAATCGCTATAATCGCTCCCCAGAGAGCGTTCTGGATCACAGAAAAAATGGAGTCCTTGATGAATTTGCTCTGGTCAGAAATCGTCACGACCTCAAGCTCATTTATCAATTTGGACTCTGGCGTATAAAGATGAAACGGCTTAACATTGAAAAACAGATAAGTTAATCCGTTAACAACCTTTTTGAAAAGCTGAACCGGGGAATGCAATTTGAACTGCTCTTTTTTGGTCAAAGGCTCTGCGCGAAGATTGTCCTTTAATCGCTCCAGAGTCTTATTAACATTGTTGGCAACCGCAACTATATTCGCATCCCCCTCTTTGTAAATCGCAACCTTGATGCACTCCTTACCATTTAAACGAACTATCTCTTCCCTCGGCTTGTGCCTAGGACGAACAGTTGCCACATCCCCAAGCTTTATCGGCGCAGAAACCTGAACCTGAGCCCCGCTCGGAGCCAAACTCGGCATCAGCGCGCTCAAGCCAGAAAGCGCTCCTAGCCCGCCCATCATCATCCCGCCAAAACCGCTCATCCCGCTAATAGAGCCAATTCCAGATAAAGGACTGATAGCAGTGCCAGCGCTGGTCGCAGAAGCGCCAGAGCTTATAACTATGTCCCTGATCTCCTGAAGATTTGTGAACTCGTTCAAGGCGCGAACAGAAAGCTGTTCCCCTGCCTCTGTTAAAGTCCCGCCAGCAAGATTGATGTTTTCCCGACGAAGTCTCTCTATAACCGTGTCCGGGGTTAGATTGAACTTAGCGAGCTTGGACTCATCAAGCTCAATAACTATCTCGTCCTCATACCCTCCCTCTACCTTGACCGCGGCAACCCCGTCAATCCTTTCCAGCTCCCGCTCTATCTCCCGTTCAGTCAGGTAACGAAGCTCTCCCAGCTCCAGCTTTCCAGCTACACCAATAGTCATTATCGGGTCTGTGCTTGGGTCATATCGCAGGATCAGAGGCTTCTTAACATCCTCTGGCAAAAACCCCTCCAGCAACTGCAGTTTCTCACGAACATCCATCACAACCACATCCATATCCACTCCCCAGCGGAACTCAACATAAACCTCGCTCATTCCAGGTCTGGAAACCGAGCTCAGCTTAACAACATTCTGGATGATCCCTACGGTCTGCTCAATCGGCTTGGTAACAAGATTCTCCACTTCCTCTGGCGCCGCATGTGGATACTCTGTCCGGATAGTTATCTTGGGATAGGTTATCTCTGGAAGCAGATTAAAAGGAATCCTGGTGGCTGAAACAAAGCCAATGAGCAGGATGCCCAGCACCAGCATCAGAATGGCGATGGGTCGTTTGATGGATACTTCTGCCAGGTTCATTGCTTTTACTAATCCTGTTTTGGCGGACTTGCTTTGGCAGTGTCTGAACCAAGAGGCATGGCTTCTGGAACACCGCTCTGACCGGGCTTAGCCCCTGAATTTACAACCTTAACCTGGCTCCTATCACTCAGCGCTTCCTGTCCAGCAGTCACAACCTGCTCCCCAGGGCTAATTCCCTGAATAACTTCTAGGTATGACTCATCCTCCAAACCGGTGTGAACCTGTCTCAACTCCACTCTGTCTCCACGAATAACCCAGAGCTCCGCAGGCTCTTCCCTCACAAGAGCCTTTTTCGGAACCGCAAGAACATTGGCTCGCTGGGAAGTGATGATCTTGAGCCGCGCGAACATCCCGGGCTTTGCTCCCGCAGGAGGATTTTTGATCAGAACCTCCGCAGGAGCAGTGCCTGTGTTAGCATCTACCTGCGCCCCAATCATAGAGATATTCCCGCGATGAGGATACCCAGCAGTGTCTCCATCTATAGCGTCAATCCGGACCGCAACCTCCTGGCCCAGTTTCAATTTCTCAAGCGCGGATTCCGTCACATATATTTTTATCCTGAATTGATCCAGCCTGGCAACTGTAAAAGCCTTCTCCATCGCGGACAGAAACTGATGTGGCTCACAACTCTTTTCCACAACCGTCCCATCTATTGGACTGCGCAACTCTGTATTCTCATACTTCAGCTTATATAACAAATAATTGCTCTCCGCATCCTTATAACTCCGCTCCATCTCCTTAAACTCTTGCTCGGATACCATATTCTCCTTGAACAAATCCTTATACTTCTCGTATTTGTCCTTGAGCAATTCATAGCTGTTCTTTGCCTGACGATAACTCAGCGCTATCTCGTCATCCTCTATCTTTGCTAAAAGCGTGTCCTTCTTAACTTGGTCCCCAGGCTGAACATAAACCTCTTTCACAATCCCGCTCTGCTTCGCATAAATCTCAGCCTTTTCCACTGACTCAAGATTCCCGCTTACCTCTACCGTTTCCGCCATTGTCCGATACTCAGGATAAACAGCCTCAACATAAATCGCCTCGGCTTTAACCTCGCTCTTGCTCCTCCTGCCCTTACAGCCAGAAACCAGACCAAAAATTAAGACCACCAACAATATCGCCAGTCCATATTTCTTCATTTATATACCCCGCTTATTTTGCTTAAATTATATTTGATTATCTTCCTGATTTAAAGCCTTTTCTCGTGAAATAGCAAAAACCAGTCAAACTGGTAAATCTGATTATAAACTTTTATCCTTCAGCCCTTCCCGTTTCACGCTTAAGACCTCTAATAGAGTATCCCTCGCGCCAGAGCAGGACCAAGCCCACAATAGTTGTTGGAAAGAAATAAAAGGAATGAAGAACAATAGCAAATGATAAAGCCCGCTCAGAATTTAACACCCCCAGAAACGCCATTCCCTTCTGAGTGATCAAGTGAAATGTTCCCCAGAACCCCGGCGCCGCAGGAATGGACGCGGCAAAAGCGCCAAGTATTAGCAAAAATAAGCTATCTATAAAACTCAGCTTGACCCCGAAACCAGCTCCCACAGCCCAGATAGGAATCAGATTCACAAGCCAGACCAGAAATGATAGCATCATTACTGAAAACAGACGAACAGGCTTACCCAGTATGCTCAAACCAGCGCTGAACTTAATAAGCTCATTCAATAGTCGCTCCTGAATTTTCTCCCCCATTGGCTTGAGCATAATCCCGAGCATCTTCAGAACCGGCTCCCGCCAGAAGTAAAAAATATAAAGACAAAAAAGTAATCCCAGAGCAAGAACTAAAGCCCCAATCCCGCCTTTATGAATCGCCTGATTCAAATCCTGATGCTCAGCAGGAATATCCAGAAAAAGCATAACAACCGCCAGAAAAAAAATAACCGCTAAACTATCGGAAATCCGCTCAACCACAACCGTAGCCATTACAGGGCTAACTCTCTGCTTCTCTTTCCTCGCAAGATACACCGCCCGGACCAGCTCGCCAGCGCGCAGAGGCAGGATATTGTTAGCCATATAACAAATAAAAATCCCGCTTAAAGTGGAGCTGTATTTGACTGGAGACATACTTTTTAGAATATACTGCCAGCGCCAAGCCCGACAGAGAAGAACCAGAACATAGCCCGCAAGAGTTGGGACTAAAACCCAGTAATGAATCTGGCGAAAGGAATTGAAAAAAGCGTTCCAGTCCTTAATCTGATGAAGTGCAAGCCAGATAAACAGCGCGCTGACCAGAAGACCAAGCCATATCCTCCAGTTTTTCATTTCACTCCCAGGAATCTCCTGGTCTCTTCAACATCCTTCTGAATCTGCTCCCGCAAAGCGTCTATACTCTTAAATTTAATCTCCCCCCTTAATCGCTTGAGCAAACTCAATGTTAATTTCTTCCCGTAAAGCCTTCCACTAAATCCAATCAAATGCGCCTCTATCCGTAAATCCGTGTCTCCAAAAGTAGGATTATAGCCGATATTGATCGCGGCAGGAAATTTCTTATGATTAAAATATGCCCAGCCGATATAAATTCCAGTTGGAACCAGAAGCTCTTTTTCCCATGCCAAATTCGCAGTAGCAAAACCCAGCGCTTTCCCGCGATGATGCCCTGAAACAACCTTCCCCTCCAGTTGATAGGGCAATGCCATAATCCTAGACACCTTCTCCAACTCTCCTTCTTTGAGCAATTCACGAATGCGGGACGAGCTCACAACCGCGCCTTCTGCACGAACAGCCCTCACTACCTTTAGCTCTATACCATTCTTTTCACAGTATCTCCTGAGCCAGCTCTCTCCTGCGCTCTTGCCCTTGCCCAGCCGAAAATCATGTCCAATCACTAACATCCTTGGGTCCAGCTTCTTCCGAACCTGCTCCATAAAATCAAGCGCTGATACCTTAGCATATTCCCTGCTGAATCTTACCACCACCAGCTTCTCAATCCCGCATAACTCAATCCTCCGTTTGCGCTCCTCAAAAGACAGAATAGCTATAGCGCCCTGTTTTTTACCAAAAACCTCCCTGGGCAATGGCTGAAAGGTGATTGCAACAGGAACCAGAGACCTTTTTTTAGATACCTCAACCAGCTGTCTGAAAATCTCACGATGTCCAAGATGAACCCCATCAAAAGCGCCGATAGTAAGCGCAGTGTTTTTGAGCCCTCCAGGCTTGAGCCGGTCCCAATCCAGAACCTTCATATCTATTCATCCACCTGTTCCAGATATGCGCAAAAGCGAGAACCTCACCAGAAAGCTCTTATCCATTTCCGCATTATTGTTCATTCTACTTCAGATTCTCCAGGTCCTTATATTGAACCCTGCCTTCATAAACCCTGACCTCACCAGTCATCGGCTCTGTAAAAAGTGTGTACCCCGAGCCAGGATTGTTGGATTCATTAGTGATGTAAATCCTGGCTGGCTCTGAATACCCGAACGGGCTAAAATGAATATATTCCTTGCCTGTTTTGAACAACTCCCTGTCCAGAACCTCTAACTCCTCTATCCATACCGAATCCGGAAGACAATGCTCCAATAAAAGCTCATTGGACGCTGGAACATATTCAATTCCCTGCTTTTTCTCCGCATACCAGCACTGCTTATCCAGATCAAACACCAGACGATAATTAGCCTTCTCCATCACAGATAAATTATAGGTCAAATACACAGCAGACTGAATCCGTCTTGCCTGAACCTTTAAACGCGATAATTCAAAGTTCCCAAAGCTCGGAAAAACCAGAGTCGCGATCAAGCCGATCACCAGAAGAACAACCATAATCTCAATCAAAGTGAAAGCAGTTAGTCTATAACCCTTTACTTCACGCATTTACAACTCACCGCTTTTCACCTTGAACCGTTCATCATACTTCCCATTACTGCGCCTCATCCTCCAGATGCCAGCTTTCTATATCCGCATTCTGTCCCTCTCCTCCATCAACCCCGTCCGCACCATAAGACTCAATCGTATATTCCTCACCGTTTATCCCAGGCGAATAATACACATAAGGATTCCCCCACGGGTCCAGCGGAACGCTTTTGGAGTCCAGGTATCCACCTGGCGGATAGTTCTTTGGAGATGGCTCTGAAGTGGGCTTTTCTACAAGCGCCTGCAGACCCTGCTCCGTGGTGGGAAACCGGTTATTATCCAGCCTGTAATTGGCAAGCGCGGATTGAAGCTGGCGAATCTGCACAACGCAGGCTTTGCGCTTGGCTTTTTCCAGACGATTAAAAAGCTGAACCCCTACCACTGCCGCAAGCATACCGATAATCATCACAACAACCATAATCTCAATCAAAGTAAATCCGTTCTCTCTCTTTTTCCTTTTATCTCTCATCTCTCATCCTCCTTTGCCTCCAATATGCAAGGGGCTTTAGCCCCCATCCCTTATCAAATCAACCTATCAACCTTAAAACGATAAGTTAAAAGTAAAGACCTGACCCCATTACTTTATCCCCTGCGTCAATTGCAGAATCGGGAGTAAAAAAGAGACAATAATGAATGCGACTATCCCAGCCATCACTAAAATCATAATCGGTTCAATCAAGCGGACCAATCCATTGACAGATGTCTCCACCTCACGCTCAAACGCCTCTGCCGCCTTCTCAAGAAGAAACTCCAGCTCTCCCGATTGCTCCCCAGAAGCTATCATCTGGATAACAAAAGGCGGAAACGCCTCACTCGCCTTGAGCGGTCCAGCTATGCTTGCGCCCTCAGTGATATTCTCTCTTGCTTTGGAAACCGCATTCGCGATCACAGTGTTATTAACCACCTTCTCCACAATCTCCAGGCTTTTCAAAAGCGGAATTCCGCTCTGGAGAAGAGTGGATAATGTTCTCGCAAATCTAGCCACTGCCAGCTTTCTTATTAGCTCCCCGAAAATCGGAATCTTTAACATATACTCATCATAAGTGGCTTTTCCAGCAGGGGTTTTCTTCCATCTTCTAAATCCATAAACACCTGCTCCAGCAACAATGGCTATTGCCCAAAAAAATTTCCGCAAAATACTGCTGAGCAAAATCATAAATTTGGTGATCAAAGGCAGGGTCTGATGCGTCTGCTCAAACAGAACGCTTATCTTCGGGATAACATAAGTGAACATAACAAGCATCACAAGAAGACTCAAAAGCAAAACCACAACAGGATAGAGCATAGCAAAAAGCACCTGGTCTCTAAGCCTGCTCTGGCTCTCTGTAAAATCAGCAAGCCGAGCTAAAACCACCTCCAGCGCGCCGCTCTGCTCACCTGCCCGAATCATATTCACATAAAAGTCCGAGAACACGCGCGGGTATTGAGAGAGAGCATCCGCAAAGCTGGAACCCTCATTAACCAGACCCTTGACCTCAGCTATGATATTCTTTAACCTTGTGTTCTCCACCTGCTCCGTGAGCGCTGTCAGGCACTGAACAAGCGGAAGACCTGCCCCAACCAGTGTTGAAAGCTGGCGGGTCATTATGGTCAGCTCCATTGTGGAGATGCGCTCTTCTATCCCCGGAATCTGAAACCGCCTGGCTTTTTTTCTCTCCTGAGTCTCAGTTATTTCAATCGGATAGATAAAACTTTTCTTCAGCTTCTGCACAGCCGCTTTAGCGGAATCCGCGTCAATGACCCCGCTCACCCGTTTGCTACGAGCGTCCAGACCTTTGTACTGATAGATTGCCATTTTTTTATAGAAATTCGGGGCTCGGAATTCGGCAATTCCGAAATTAAATTACATCCTCCTGTGTCACTCTTAGCACCTCCGCAATAGATGTTATTCCCTGACTGGCTTTTAACATCGCGTCCTCCCTAAGCGTAAGCATCCCTTTCTGCCGAGCCCTCTGCTTGAGCTCGTTAGCGTCTGCTCTCCGATTTATCATCTGCCGAATTTCATCGTCCACTATTAGCAATTCATAAATTCCGGTTCTGCCGATGTATCCGGTGTTCAGGCATTTCTCGCATCCAACTGGCTTGTAAAAGGTCCCGTTCTGCAAAACCTTCTCTCCTCCAAGGGCTTTCACAATTTCTTTATCCGGATGGTCAATAGCGCGACAATCCTTACAAAGGACCCTGACCAGTCGCTGGGCAAGTATGGCAAGCACAGATGAAGAGATAAGAAATGGCTCAATCCCCATATCAATCAATCTTGTGGTTGCGCTTGGAGCGTCATTTGTATGTAGTGTTGAGAAGACCAGATGTCCTGTAAGGGACGCCTGGATTGCTATATCTGCGGTCTCTGAATCCCGGATTTCTCCAACCAGAATCACATCCGGGTCTTGACGAACAATGCTTCTCAAGCCATTAGCAAAAGTCAGATTGATCTTAGGATTAACCTGAATCTGTCCTATGCCAGGAAGCTGATACTCAATCGGGTCCTCAATCGTGATTATATTCTTGTCCGGCTGATTGATCTTCTGAAGAGCCGCATACAAAGTCGTGGTCTTGCCAGAGCCAGTGGGACCTGTGACCAGAATAATTCCATGGCTGTGATGAATCAGATCGTGCATCATTGCCAGGTTCTGTGGAGAAAAGCCAAGGTCATCCAGTTCCAAAAGCACCTGAGAGCGGTCCAGAAGCCTCATAACCACGCGCTCGCCAAACGCAGTGGGAAGCGTGCTCAACCGGATGTCAATATCCTTGCCAGCTATTTTTATCCGAATTCTGCCATCCTGTGGAAGCCGCTTTTCAGCTATATTTAGACCACCCATAATTTTTATCCTGCTCGTGATAGCGTTCTGGAGACGCTTGGGCGCGCGAAGTATCTCGTAAAGAACACCATCAATGCGTAGCCTAACCACAAGCTCCTTTTCAAACGGCTCTATATGAATATCTGAGGCTCGCTCCTTAACCGCCTGAAACAATAGCGAGTTCGCAAACCGGATGATAGGCGCCTCGTCCGAAGCCTCCAGCAAATCCTCAGGCTCCTCTATCTCCTGCGCCAATAGCGATAGATTATCGCCTTCCTCTGCCAGATCATCCATCACGCCCTCTGCGCTTGCGTTCAACCGGTCATAAATACGGTTGATGGCATTGAGCACCTCTTCAGAACTGCTCACCACTATTTTTAACTCGCTCTTGAGAATGCGGGACAAGTCCTCCAGCGGATAAAAATTCACAGGGTCCGCACTCGCTACAATAATATGCCCATCCTCTCTCCGCAAAGGCACCAGAAAATACTGCTTGGCAAAGCTGATCGGAACTTCTTTGCATAACTCCTCATCTATGCTCTCGCGAGATAGCTTCTCTATATACGGCAGACCTAACTGCTCGCTCAATAGCTGAAACAGCTGTTCCTTAGAGAGCAATTTCATCTGCTCCAGAACCTCTCCCAGCCTTCCTCCCTTCTCCTTCTGCTGAGAAAGCGCCCGAGCAAGGTCATCCTCACCAATCAGACCCTTCTCCAGGCAAAGCTCTCCAAAATACTTGTAACCAGCTCTCATTTTTCTTCTTTGCTCCCCTGTGCCTTTTCCTTATTCCTCTGCCACCATTTCTTCTTAGGCTTTTCCTCTTGAACCGTGCTCCCGGATTGAGTCTCCACCTCAGTCCCTTTTTCCTCTTGAATCACCACAGGCTTTCCAGTGGTGAAATCAATAATAGCTTCGCTTTTCCCTCCGCTCTGTCCAAAGGTCTGCCCATACTGGGTCTCAAAGTATTGGTCCCATTTCTTGGTCTCCATACCCAGGCTCTCCTCAACAAAGCTGTCATAGTCCCGTTTGAACTTATGCCTCAGCTTTTCAACATCCTCGTCTGAGCGAACAACATGAGGAGTCAGGAGCATAATCAGGTTAGTTTTATTTTTGGTTTTCTGAAAGCTCTTAAAGAGCCAACCGATGATGGGAATGTCTCCTATAAATGGGAATCTGGCATTAGCAGTGCTTCTCCGGTCTTCCATCAAGCCTCCGATGATAATGGTCTGAGCGTCTTTCACTATCACGGTTGTTGACGCGGTTTTGATTGAGGTTGTCACTCCCAGAGTGTTCACATTTATTCCAAGCGAGCTTGGAACCGCATTGGATATTTCAGTTGATATTTCCAGCCGGATGGTTCCGCTCTCATTTATCTGAGGCGTCAGCTTGAGCTTGATTCCAACGGTTTCTCTGGTGATGCTCACGCTGGATAGCCCGCCAGTGGCAACGGTCTGTCCTGTTGGCACAGGAATTCTCTGTCCAACCTGAATCTCGGCTTCTTCATTATCCGTGGTTAAAATTGTTGGCGTGGAAAGCACATTGACATTTGAGTCTGACGCAAGCGCCTGCACAATCATACCCGCGCTGGGTATCTGCACAGCGCCAGCAGTGCCTCCCATTTGCACTGTCATTGGCTCTCCCATCACTCCGAGCAACAAGCCGTTCGGAAGTTGCACGCCAGAGTTTAACAAGCTCATCATTGTAAGTGTGTTCATTCCTGAAGGGGCATTACTCGCAAAAATAGCGCCTTTATCTCCAAGCGGACTTGCTCCGTGCATAGATACACCTGCCTGACGGGTCTGATCCATAGACACTTCCAGAAGAACAGCCTCCACAAAAACCTGCCTTCGCGGAATATCCAATAGCTCCAGAACCTGCTTGAGGGTCTCATAATCTCTTGGAGAAGCAATTATGATCAGGGAATTGGTGGGCTCATCAGCTGTAATCCTTATCTCTCCCTCAAATAATCCTCCGCTTAAAGTGGCGGTTGTTGCGCCAATGCTGGTCTCTGCGCCTGTCATACCAGGAACCGACCTACCAGCCTCCACCCCGGTTATGGAACTCGTGCTTGTCCGACTTGTCCGCCTCTGGGTTGTTCTGGAAACTCCAGTGCCTCCACCTGACAGGCTGGATAATGTTCCAGCCAGATCCCGCGCCACAGCGTTTTTGCAATAATAAACATGGAACACCCCTTTATCCCCAGGCGGAACATCTAATTGAGAAATGATCTTTTTCACAGAATCCAGGGTTGCTCTATCCGCAATGAGAATAAGGGCATTCAGCCTTTCCTCTGGAATGATCTTGACCTGAGGACCAGCTTTCAAGCCAAGGCTCATCTCCGGCTGTGGCTTGGGCCCAGGCGGTCTTGCAGGAGTCCCAGGTGCGCGCGCCCCTGACTGCTCCCCGAAAATCTGGCTCAAAGTCCCAGCCATATCACCTGCGGCGCTAAACTTTAGAGTCACTATCTCCATTTCCGGCTGTAAGGTCGGAACATCCAGAGCTTTGATCACTTTGAGAATCCGGTTGATGTTCAGAGCAGTGTCAATTACTATCAATGTATTGGTAGGCGCATAAGGCACCGCGTTTGCCCCTTCTTTGCTCAAAAGCGGCTGGACAACATTTGCCGCATCCTGTGCGTTAAGATAATCCAGCGGAATAAACCGGACAATGTAATTCTCCCCAGGCCTGGGAGGAGCCTCACCCGGGAGATAAATTGGAAGATTGGATTTCACAGCCTCGCCAATAGGAACTATCCTGTATAGATTGGGGATACTGGTTGCAACCATATTGTAGCCATTGAGATTCAGGATCGCCTCAAAGATTGGAAGCGCCTGGCTCTTGGGCATCTTCACAGGAGACACAATTGTAATCCTGCCTTTGGGAACCTGCTCCAGAATAAAATTCTTGCCAGTGATGTCTGAAAAAACCTTCACGATCTGCTCCAGCTCAACATCCTTAAAATTAATCGTAAAGCTGTTTCTGTCCTCCACAACCGCTCTGGTTGCGCCCGGAGAGCCCGGCTGAGTCGGACCAGGCGCTGGAGGCTCCTGGGCTATGCTCTGTATTCCCTGACCAAAGCAGAACAGCCAGATCAAGACTCCGGCTGAAAATCTCCACACTTTTCTAAAACTCATTACATCCCCCTTTAATCTATAATCTCATAGCTGACAACCAAAGGCCTGGCGCCCCGGAAAATCTCTATCTCAAACCGCTTTTCAAACTTAAGCTGTTGCAGAAGCTGAAACGCCTGCTCTACATTATCCATCGGAGTGCCATTGATCTTCTTGATAACATCCCCGTTCCGGACGCCGAGCTTTTCAAAGATGGCTCCGGGCTTAACATTTAAAACCCTGAACCCATCAGTCCTTCTCCCGGAATCATCTTCTACAAAATTCGGGATCATACGCGCACTGGTGAAAAGAGAATTCATATCCGAGAGCGCATCATTGATAGCAGAACGCTCTATCTTATAATATGTGTCGCTAACCTTCTTAATCCGCTCATCCAAGCCCAGACTCTTGCGCTTCTCAGCTAAAGCCGCATCTATCTGCGCAGGACTCATCCCAGCATAAGGATTATATCCAGACTCTTCCTTGCTAGGCATCCCCGCAATCTCTTCCAGCAAAAGCTCTTGCTTGCCACCGCCCCCGAGCGATAAAATAACCTTCTTCGCCTGTATCTCCTCTATCTTGGCGCCTCCTGGAAGCTCGTCTCCAACCTTATACGCGTCTCGTACATTTTGGTCTGGAAGAAAGATCGTGGCGCGATTAAGCTCGCAACCTTGACAGAAATAGATGATCCCATTAAGGGTTGCGTTCACTTTGGCAATCATAGGTTCCAAAGCAGTAGCTCCCTGGAGAAGCGTCATATCAATTGTGCCAAACACATTGCGCTCCGTTATTTTGGAAGGGTCTGGATGATAGTTGAATCCGCCTGCAGGAAGGCTTGCAACATTGAGCTCTTCTGCCTGCGCAGGCTGGGTGAGAAATTTTTTCCCAAAATGAAAATTTACCAACCCAGCGAGAAAATACGCCACTAGAAAAAGCAGAACCAGATTCACCACCCAGAAATATCGGACTATGCTTTTTAGAATCATATATTAAACCGCTCTTTTTATTTGCTAACTCTTAAACATTTTAGCAGATAAAACCCTCTTGTGTCAAATTTGAGATTTCCCATTATTTTGACAGATTTTTCTTGACAAAGTTCTGTAAATCCGCCAGAAATTTCATCAAGCTCTGGCGCTGGCTTGAAAAGAAATGAACCGCAGAGAAGAAAAGAGCTTGCAATCACTTAAAGACCTTGAAACCTTGAAACCTTGAAACCTTGAAACTTTGAAACCTTGAAACTTTGAAACCTTGAAACCCTTAAACCCGTTAAACCTTTTCCTTCGCCACCACCACTCTTGCCGGCTGAAGCACTCTCCCCTCCCGAATAAACCCCGGTTGATGCTCATAAACAATCGTTCCCGGCTCCCGGTCCTCAGCATCCACAACACTGATCGCCTCGTGAATTTTAGGGTCAAACCTTTCACCTATGGTCTTAATCCTCTCAATTCCGTATTTTTCCAGAATCTTCTGAAAATCTCTCATCACAAGCTCCAGACCATCAAGAACAGCTCTCTGAATCTGATGCTCCCTTGCAGAACCAATCGCTCTCTCCAGATGCTCAAACAAAACAAAAAAATCCTTGAGCGCAAGCTCCTTACCCTCCTCCAGAAACCTGCTCCGCTCCTGCTCCATATTCCGCCTGTAATTCGCAAAATCCGCGCGTAAATATAAATTCTGGCGCTCCAGCTCCTCCAGCTTTTGCTTCAAGTCAGAAAGCTCTCTCTCAGCCTGCCCAGGCTCCTGGCTCCCTTGAGCCTCTGACTCCAGAGCTTCAGAGCTATGCTCAGGCTCGCTCTGTTTTTCTTTATGCTTCTTATCTATCTTAACTCTGGTCATCTCGTATTCCCTCATTTACTCATAATGTTAGAAAATCCCCTTACGCGGATTCTCCGGATGCAGTTTCTTAAGCTCCTCAAACAGCTTCCGCGTCCGCTCATCAATCCTTTCCGGACCAACTATCTTAAGATGAACATACTGGTCCCCTCTCCTGCCATCCTTCGGGTCAGGAGCGCCCTTGCCAGCCAGCCGCAAAATCTGCCCACTCTGACTTCCTGCTGGAACCTTAACCTTTGCCCAGCCGTCTATGGTCGGAACCTCTACCTCCGCGCCCAGACCAGCCTCCCAGAACAAAACAGGCAAATCAAGATGAATGTCATTCCCCTCCCGCCGAAAATACCTATGCGGCAGAACCTTGATCCTGAGATAAAGGTCCCCACGCCTGCCCCTCCGACCAACCCTGCCCTTGCCAGCTATACGCAGGCGCCCCCCATCCCTTACCCCAGCTGGAATACGAACACTCAAAGTCTCATTATTGAACTGAAAGCTCTTAACCCCTCCTTTCATAGCATCCATAAAATCCACTTCCAGAACCCCCTCAACATCTAGCTCCCCCATCTCAAAATCAATCTCCGGCTCATACCCTCCCCCTCCAAAAACCTCTCCAAAAATGTCCCCGAGACCCACAGTCCGTCTCCGCGATTTGCCTCTTTTTCCAAAACCAGATAGCAAATCCTCAAGAGTGAACTCAAAATCCGGAACCGTGCCCTGAGTATAATAGGTATAACCCGGCTGAGGTCCCCCTGTATAACCTCCAGCCCCAGGACCCCCAACAAATCCGAACCGGTCATACTGCTCCTTTTTCTGAGGGTCTGATAATACCTGATAAGCCTCATTTATATCCTTAAACCGGTTCTCTGCTTCTTTATTCCCGGGATTCCGGTCAGGATGATACCTCTGAGCTAACTTCCTGTATGCCCTCTTGATCTCATCAAGACTAGCTCCTCTGCTAACACCTAAAATCTGATAATAATCCTTACCCATATCGCTTACCGCAATTCCTCCCCCTTAAAATTTAACCATTTAACCCCCACCAGTCAATCACTCCTGAAATTTCCCAAAACCTCTACTCCTCCCACACTCTTCCTCCAGAAACATAACCCCCCATCCCTTTTGACCCTCCAAACGGAAATACCATATATCAAAGGCTTTAATCAGCTTTCCGCTTATGTGAACGGAAACAGAATTATTATAACAGCGCGGCCTAAGAGACTGTGTCATAATTCAAAGGGAAGGGATTTAAGAAGATAGAGTTGTTGCGAGCGAGCATAAGAGATGCGCTTTTTTGCTCTCTGCAAAGCAATTCTTCCGCAGAAGCGCTGGATTTTGGCGCCCGAGAAGAGCTTTCATGCTTTTTGGGAACGATTACCTAAAAAACCATCCGCCTCTTCTCATCACAACATAGAATTATGACAAAAGTCTCTTCCTGGATTTATTCAGTGCTTAAAGCACCTCTGCCCTGTAAAAACCATAGTCGCTCCATACTCATTACACGCTTCTATGCTCTCAAAGTCTCTCTCACTTCCGCCAGGATGAACCACAGCCTTCACTCCTTCTCGCAATCCCACGAGCACACCATCCTTGAACGGAAAGAAAGCGTCCGAGACCATTGCACTGCCCGGAATTCCTCCCTTTTCCTTCTTTACGCGTTTGTCAATCGCCTTCTTCTTCTCCTTCAGGCTCTCTCTCTCCTGCTTGTCAATAGTTTTATCATTGATCTTTTCCACCAGGTCGTTATAAGGTATTTTGTGCTCCTGCCAGCAATATAAATCAGCCAGCTTGCGATAAGCCTTGTCCCTGGCAATCTCCGCCACGCCAACTCTATCCTGCTCTCCGGTTCCAATCCCGACAGTGCATTCATCCTTAACATAGATCACAGAATTTGAAGTGATGCCAAGCTCAACAAACCATCCGAAAAGCAAATCCTCGTATTCCTTTTCTGTTGGCAGGCGCTTGATTTTATAAATTTTGCCCTTGTATTCAGCCTCTGCTGGCTTCAAGTCCGCCTTGCTCTGAACCTTTGACAGAAACGATTGCTGAACAATTTGTCCACCATCTATTAAACTCTTGAACTCAACATATACCTGAGTTTTCCAGTTCTCAAGACGAGAGATATTCTTAATCCGCATCACGCGCACATTCTTCTTTACCTTAAACATCTCCACTACTCCGGACCCATACTCAGGCGCAACAACAACCTCCGCATATTGCTCCAGAATCGCCTCAGCTGTGGCTTTATCACATTCGCGATTCAAAGCAATTGCTCCTCCAAAAGCCGCAACACGGTCTGCATAAAACGCCCGCCAGTATGCCTTCTCCAGAGACTCCGCACGCGCTACTCCGCATGGATTATTATGTTTTACAATCACGCAGGTGGGCTTATCCGCAAAATAACGCAGTATATTCAGAGCATTATCAACATCGGTTAAATTTATCTTGCCCGGATGCTTCCCGCTCTGCAATAACTCAATGTCGCTCGCAAGATACATCCCCGGATGAATGGTCTCAACCTCCCCTAGCATCAGGTTCCCGTTCATAAGTTTATAAAGCGCCGCAGGCTGTCCCGGATTCTCTCCATAACGCAATCCCTTTTTCCCTTCCCCCGGAATCTCCCATAAAGCCTTTTCATAAAAAAGCGTTCTCCGCTCCCCGTTTTCCTCTATAAAGCTGATCTCCATCTTGGGCGGAAACGGGTCCTCAACTATGGTTCTGTACATCCTCTTCAAATCCTCTACCATCTTTTCCTCCTTCCCTGGCGCAGACATTTCCTGCCTGTGTCCAGCTTAAACTATTTCTTTATACGCGCTTCTTACCTTATCAGCGCCTGTGTTTGCAAAATACTCCGCAATTGCCCTGTCATAACTCGCAGTATGCTCAAAAGCCTTCCCAGCCATTTTATACCTGAACTCCAGGCTGAGCTTACCTTTATTTTTCTTAAGCTCCGCAAGCAATGCCTCATAATCAGCAGGGTCAACAACCGGACAAACCCTTATAAAGTTTTTCGCGCTTGCCCTTATCATACAGGGTCCACCAATATCTATATTTGCCCTTGCTTCTTCCGCTGTTGCTCCTGGCTTCGCAATTGTTTCCCGAAAAGGATAAAGATTAACTATAACCAGATCAAAAGCAACTCCTTTGTATTTTTTTATGTCATCTTGGTGCGCAGGATTATAAGTCTCGCTCAAAAGACCGAGATAAATTTTCCAGTCAAGTGTCTTGACAAGCCCGCCCTGCATCTCAGGCTGTCCAGTGTAATCAGAGACCTGAACCAGATGCTCCTTGGCTTTTTCTCCCATAATTTTTTGCAACGAAGAAAAAGTCCCGCCAGTGGAATAAATCGTCACCTCAGGACATAAATCAAGCAAAGCTGGAACCAGCTTCTCCAGCCCTGTCTTGTTGCTCACACTCGCAATAACATTCCTGACCCCTACCATTCCATCAATCTTGCTTACAATGTTCACCGCCATCTTCTCTCTCCTTTCTTCTCAAAAAAACTTAAATTTCATCGCGCAACGCATATGCTTGCGCACGATTAAATCCTCTCAGAATAACTCTGCTCCAGAGCCTTTACCAGATGCGTCAAAACCTCGTTCACTCGCGCCTTTATTCCAATCCTCTCCGCCTCCCTGACAATCGCTCCATTTATAGCGTCTATCTCAGTCCTCCTCTTCGCCCTTATATCCTGAAGCATTGAAGAGATATTCTCGCTGGTTTTCCTCGCAACCTCCTCAACCCTCTCAAGCGCATTCGCATAGTTAAGCTCAATCCCTTTTGCCTTTGCAACCGCCTCAGCTTCTTTCACTGCCTCTGCCAAAAGCATCCGAGAACTCTCATAATTCAAAAGCCTTCCGTTCCGAACACCTAAAAGCGCAGTCAGAGCATTGATCCCGACATTGACTAAAACCTTGCTCCAGACCGCGCTTTCCAGCTTCTCAGTGGTCTTTACTTCCAGACCAGCTTTTCGGAAAAGCTCCGCAAGCTTTTCAGCCTTTTCTGTGCCGCTATCCAGCTGACCAAGCACTGTCTCTCCAGACCCGGCAAACCTCACAAAACCAGTCTCTATTACATTCGCTCCCATTGATGTAGTTCCGCCAAGAACCTGCTCTTTTTGAACCAGCGCCATAATTGCCTCCAGATTTCCAAGACCATTCTGCAAGGTTAAAACCAGAGTGTCTTTGCCAACTATTGAGTTCGCTCTTTTCAATGCCTCGCTTGTTGAATACGCCTTTACACAGATAAGAACAAGATTAACAATACCTATCTCAGAAGGATGAGCCGTAGCCTTGACCTTGACTATCTTGACCTGGTTTTTCATTTCCACACGAATACCCTTTTCATTGATCAGCTTTGCGCGCTCATCAAGATAGTCAATCAAGAAAAGCTCGGAACAAACGGGCTTCAGATAATAACTGAATAACATCCCCATTGCCCCGGGACCAATTATGGCTATCCTCTCCATTTCCAAATTCTCTTTTAAACTAAACTCTCTGAATTGACAAATCCCGGGATGAAGGTTGATTTTTTAGACACAAATACTATCACATAAATAAGCTATTTTCAAAAGACAACAGGAAATTTAGTGAATAGGGAGTTGAGAATTCCTTATTCCGAATTCGGAACTTAAACAAAACAACTCCACTAATCGCGGACTTACTGATGGAAGAAAGAATAAAATTCCCTCCTCCTTGAAAGGCTTTGCAATAATTCAAGCAGGGATGTATTTTAAGAAATAATTTTTTGTGAGTCAAAATCAAAAATTTGTGATAAAATGGAGTTAGAGAAGCAGTATGAGGCATATCGGTATGGAATCAGAGGTAGAGGAATTGTCCATTATTCAGGGCTTTGAGTAATAGTTTGCGCGCAGGCAAGACTGTCTGCGCCGAGAATAAGGAGGAAAATATGGTGAAGAAAATTATTAGCGTTTTATTGGTGGTCATTTGTATTCTGGGGACCAGCTGTCTGGGCAAGTTTTATCAGTATAAAAAGAATCCGCGTTTGCCTCAGCGTGAGGGTGTTTTGAAAATTCCGCAACTTCAGGGCAGGGTTGAGGTCTACTTTGACCAGTATGGAGTTCCGCAGATTTTTGCTGAGAATGAGCACGATTTGTTTTTTGCAATTGGATGGCTTCAGGCTCAGGACCGGCTGTTTGAGATGGTTTTGTTAAGAGCAATGGCTGAGGGAAGGCTTACAGAATTGCTTGGAGACCTTCCAATCTCTTTAAGCCTCGCTGGAACCAGCTTTAAGCCGATTGAATATGATATTCATCAGCGGGTCTGGGGGCTAAAGTATCTGGGAGAGGTTGGAGAGGCGCTTGGAAAAAAGTATTCGCCTGAGGTCATTGCCCAGGTGCAGGCGTATGTAGATGGCGTAAATGCCTACATCAAAGCCAATAAAAATTCCCTTCCGGTTGAGCTTCAGGTATTGAATTACGCGCCTGAAGAATTTCGGGTTGCAGATATGCTGAGCTTCGGGCTGTTTATTGGAACCATGCTTGCCGCAAATTATTACGAGGAGCTGTTTCGTTATGTGGTTTTAAATCAATATGGATGGGATATGGTCTGGAAGCTGGCGCCTATACAGAAGGAGCTTGGTCCAACTATTGTCCCAAAAGACCTTCTCAAGAATAGACTAAATGAGCCAGCGAAAAATCTTCTGGAAGGCACGCCCCAGCCAGAAGATTACAAGGAAGTCAATGCCCAGGTTGCGCTTGCTCTTCTTGACCTGGAAAAGCAAATCCGGGACGCGGCAGGATTCACCGTGCCGATTGCGTCAAATAACTGGGCGGTCTCTGGCAAGCTCACAAAAGACGGCTCTCCAATCCTCTGCAATGACCCGCATCTTTCTCATATGGAGCCGAGTTTGTTTTATCTGATGAGGGTTAAAGGCGCTGGGTTTGATGCGTTTGGAGCGGCTTTTCCAGGAACGCCTTATATTGTGCTGGGACATACAAGAACCCTTGCCTGGGCCGCAACCACTACTCGCGCAGATGTGCAGGATGTTTATATTGAAAAGCTCAATCCGCAAAATCCGAATCAGTATCTGTATAAAGGCGAGTGGAGGGATTTTGTTGAGCGGGAGGAAGAGATAAAAATCCGGATGGGATTCAGCGACAAGTATAAAATCAAGAAGATCAAAGTGAAGCAGAGCATACACGGACCTATTTTGAATGAGACACTTGGGGAGATTGGAAAAAACGCTCCGCCTTTTGCGCTCCGATGGACAGGATGGGACATTGGAAAAGATTTAAGAGCGTTTAATGCGCTTGTTGAGAGCAAAAGTATTGATGAGTTTATGACAAAGTTTGAGAAATTGAATGCGGAAAAGCCGATCCAAATTATGAATATCGCGGTGATGTATAACATCCTTATGAAGGGCAGGTCTATAAAAGATTTTGAAAAAGCGCTTGACTCTATTGTTGTTCCGAATCAGAGCTGGCTTGCCGCTGATGCAGATGGCCATATTGAATATCTTCCTGCTGGACTGGTTCCGGTTCGCTCAAAAGGAAGAGGTTTAATGCCTGCTCCTGGCTGGACTGGAGAGTATGAATGGACCGGGTTTATCCCTCTTTTTGAGCTTCCCTATATTAAAGACCCGGAACGGGGATATATCGCAACTGCAAATAACAGGGTTGTTGATATGCAATGGTATCCTTATACATTTGGCTCAAATTACGGATACGGCTGGCGCGCGGCGCGGATTGAGGAACTGCTTCAAAAAAATCAACCGCTGGATATTGAAAAGATGATCAAGATTCAGAACGATATTTATTCAAAAGAGGGAGAGATGTTTGCGCCAATGATCGTGAAAGCTGTTGAGAAAAAGGGTGTTAATGACAGCGCTGTAAAACAAGCCCTGAGCTATTTGAAAAACTGGGACTTTGAGACAAAAACAGATAGCATTGGCGCAACTATATATTACACAACAATGTGGTTCTTTTATGAAAATGTTCTGAAAGATGAGTTCCCAGAGGATTTTTATAAAGTGTTTCTTGGAAACAGGCTCTTCACAGTGATCCTTCAGTCCTGGATTGCTGAAGGCAAAGGCGAATTCTTTGATGACAAGACCACAAAGGAAAAAGTAGAAGACCTGGATGATATATTTGTGAAATCTCTCTCAGATGCGCTTTTATGGCTTGAGAAAAAATATGGTAAGGATATAACACAATGGCAATGGGGAAAATTGCATACAATTACTTTTGCGCATCCGCTCGGGCTTGGTCCTTTCAAAGCATTTAATATCGGACCCCTTCCACATCCGGGCGCTGACCAGACTGTGCGCAACGCATCCTTTTATCATAATGCTGAAAACCCTTTTACCACTGCAGAAGGTCCGGTGCTCAGGCATATTATGGATATGGGAAAGCCTGACCAGGCTTTGATGGTGATTGATGGCTCTGAATCAGGCAATTACCTAGACACTCATTATAAAGACCTTCATCCGCTCTGGTATGAAGGGAAATATATCACTGCGGTTATGGATGAAGACAAGGTTAAGAAATCAGCAAAAAGCAAACTCATCCTTGAGCCATAATAAAAAACTATAACGCGCAACCGTCCCGGCAAAAGGACACTTGTGTCCCAGATTCTGTGCAAATGAAAACCTGCTGGTGCATGCGACTTTAGCCGCGATAGGGGCGCAGGCACTCTTGCCTGCGACAAGGGACGCAGTCCCTTGACCCGTTTTTTTAAAAAAGAAGGACACTAGTGTCCCCTTGACCCGCTTCCTTTTTCATCAGGCTTTTCAGGCAAACTGAAAAATTTGTTCAGTAATACCGAACAATGTAACCAAAAATCTCTGTCTCAATAAGCCTTTGAATTTTTAGAGGAAATAATTTTTTTTGAAAAAAGTGTTCGCTAAATATGAACAGATGCAATTTTGCAACTCAACCAAAAAATCCTGGATTTCTAAATAATATCAGCAAGTTATAGTTGGCACCGGGATAAGTCCCTGCTGGGACAAAATGCTATATATATGGGAGGGGTTGTGATGCTTTTTAAGAGTGTTCGGTTTAGCTGAACAGAAGGTTTGTATATGGTGCGGCTTAAAAAAATGGTCAAGGTCTGCGACCTTGCAGGTTTTCACCTGCACCGGATATGGGAGAGCAGAGCCTTGCTTTTTAAAAAGTGGGTCAAGGGTCTCTGACCCTTGTCTTTTGACAACATTGTTCGCTTCTCATTTGAATGAGGAGCGACTCATTGGGTTTGCGTTATTGGGACCTCGGCGCAAGAAGCTCACAGATACAACGATGCACGCTAGAGCCAAGGTAAGGGCACAGCCCTTGACCGGTTCTGAATGCTTGGAAGGAGGAGACTTAACGCCAGGCAGGCTAATCGTCTGCACCGCGTTTCGGCTCAACCTTCCTTGTTTCTGAACCGGTTTTCAAGCCTCAAGGACCATTAGATTCAGGAGCGGTTCACAGCAAAACATCTTGCGGTTCGGGCGCAAGCTTGATGGAGGTCAACGCTTCCGGTCTTGGGCTTCAGCAGTGGAGTCAGCGGAACAGCAGAAGCAGATTAAGGAATGATAGGCAGGAATGGCAGGCAAGAGTGCCTGCCCCCTCTCAAGAGGCCTGCACTCCTATATTTGCAAACCTGCTAATTACCAGCCCCCGGCATTGATAGAATTGGTCTTTGGCAGGTTTTCACCTGCACCGGATATGGGAGACGCAGAGCCTTGCTTTTTAAAAAGTGGGTTAAGGGGCTCTGCCCCTTAGGTCAAGGGACTCTGTCCCTTGCAGGTTTTCACCTGCACCGAATCTGGGACACAAGTGTCCTTTTTTTAAAAAGTGGGTCAAGGGGCACGCCCCTTGTAAAAAGCGGGTTAAGGGTCTACGACCCTTAGTCAAGGGTCTCTGACCCTTGTGGCAGGCAAGAGTGCCTGCCCCCCCCTTGCAAGAGTGCCTGCGGCACTATCTCGGCTGAAGGGGCTTGCGCATTCAAGGCAAAAGGAAAAAATTTTCGCGAGCTTTGCGGACTTTGCGGTGAAGGTTGAATTTAGCTTTTATCAGACAAGGGTATTTATTAGCTTAGTAATTTTCAGCGTTTTCTGGGTCTCTGTGGTGATGGTGCGTGTTTTGCGGCTGGGGATTTGAAATTGTGATGGGAATGTGGAATTATAACGCGGGCAGGAGTGCGTGCGCCCTAATGGAGGAGAGGATTTGAAAGGGACGATTACAGAGTGGATTTTGAAGAGGCATTTGGTTGAAGGCGAGTTAAAGTCTGGGTCAGAGATTGGTATCCGTATAGACCAGACTCTGATGCAGGATGCGACTGGCACAATGGCTTGTCTTGAGTTTGAAGCAATGGGGATTGAGCGGGTCAAGACCGAGCTGAGTGCGATTTATGTTGACCATAATACGCTTCAGCTCGGGTTTGAGAATATGGACGATCATCTGTTTCTTGAGAGTTGCGCTCGGAAGTATGGAATGTATTTTTCCAGACCCGGAAACGGCATATGCCATCAGGTTCATCTGGAGAGGTTTTCGGTTCCAGGAAAAACCTTGTTAGGCTCAGATAGCCACACGCCAACTGCGGGCGGCGCAGGCATGCTCGCAATTGGCGCCGGGGGGCTTGATGTAGCATCTGCAATGGCAGGGTATCAGTTTTATCTTCGCTGTCCCGAGGTAATTGGCATCAAGCTGAGCGGGGAGTTGCGTGCCTGGGTTAGCGCAAAAGATGTGATTCTTGAGGTTCTAAGGATTCTCACGGTCAAGGGCGGAGTTGGCAAGGTTCTTGAGTATTTTGGACCTGGGGTTGCGACTCTCTCGGTTCCGGAGCGTGCGACCATATCTAATATGGGCACAGAGACTGGCGCAACGAGCTCTGTTTTTCCGAGTGACAGACGCACGCGTGAGTTTTTGAAAAGTCAGGGCAGGGGAAAGAGCTTTCGGGAGATTTCTGCAAAGGACAATGCGGAATATAGCCGGGTGATTGAGATTGACCTATGCAAACTTGAGCCTATGGTTGCACTGCCATCAAGCCCGGACAGAGTGGTTGCTGTTAAAGACGCAGGGTCTCCGGAGATTCAGCAGGTTAATCTGGGCAGTTGCACAAACAGCAGTTATCGTGACCTTGCTATTGCGGCCGCGATTTTGAAGGGCAAACGGGTTGCGGACTCGGTTAGTTTGAGCATCAATCCCGGTTCCAGGCAGGTTTTGAAGATGCTTGCGGATTCAGGGGCGCTTTCGGATTTAATACAGGCTGGAGCCAGGATTTATGAGCCTTGTTGTGATGGCTGTATCGGGATGGGCTCTGCTCCTGCAACCGGGATAAATTCTGTGCGCACATATAACCGTAATTTCCCAGGCAGGAGCGGAACTGTTGGGGATAAAATTTATCTTGCGTCTCCAGAGACAGCGGCTGCCGCGGCTTTAACTGGAAAGCTGATTGACCCGAGAAAGCTGGGGAAGTATCCGAGAATCATTGCGCCTAAAAGGATTGACCCTGATGATTCTATGATTATAAAGCCGAGCCTGAAAAAAGGAACTGTTGAGCTCCGAAGAGGGCCGAATATCGCTCCATTGCCGAAATTTGAGCCACTTCCAGAACGGATTGAAGCCACGGTATTGATCAAACTTGGAGACAACATCAGCACAGACGATATTCTTCCGGGCGGTTCTAAAATCCTTCCTCTCCGCTCAAATCTTCCGAAAATCTCGGAGTATGCTTTTTCCAGAATAGACCAAGGCTTTTCTGCTCGCGCTAGAGAAGAAGGCGGAGGTGTGATTGTGGGCGGAGATAATTACGGACAGGGAAGCTCTCGGGAGCACGCGGCTCTTGCGCCAAGGTATCTTGGAGTTCGTTTGGTTCTGGCAAAAAGCTTTGCCCGGATACATCTTGCCAACCTGATCAATTTCGGAATAGTCCCGGGGATAATCAGCGCTGAGGATTACGCTCAAATTGAACCTGGGGACCGGATAGTTTTTCCTGAGCTTGGTTTTGAAATCAGCAAATCCGAGCTCCTGACTGCGGAGAATCTTCGCGCAGGGAAAAAGTTTAAGGTGAGATTGAAACTTTCGGAGCGGGAGCGAAAGATGCTATTAGCAGGCGGATTGCTTAATCTGATAAGGAGCTCTGGTTAGATTTGATTCTGGTTTGAGGGTATGCTCTGCAAAATTTCCCAACCTCTGGCCTGAGCAATAAATAAAACATTAGAAGTGATATGGAGAGGAGTAAAATATTCATTAAGGCATAAAGTTTTGCCAAGCCACTGAGTTCAGGCTTAGAGCTTATGGCAAAAAGCTGAATAACCCCTCTTCCGAGGTCTAGAATCCAGATTATTAGCAGAAAAAAGAATATGTTCCTAGCCCAAGGCTTTCCCCGATAAAGTCCATAGACCGCAGGCAATACAACAAGCGTGAAAAACCAGACTTTATACCATTCGCCGGGGAAATAGTTTTGCCATATTTCTTTCTGCAATGGGAAAATATAAAAGCCTAACTGACTTGTGATGAGAAAAATTAAAGAAAGCCCTCCTGAAAAGCCGGTTACCAAAACAATCAGAGAAACTGTTAATGGCCTTTTCATCTCAAATCTGATAAAGCTCCTTTTGCAGAATTTTAATATAGTTCTTGCGCAGAACCTCTATCGCCTGTTCAATCTTGTCCACTCCGAGAATTAAAACCGCATTATCATGAAACCTTCCGATTATAGGATACAAATAGCTTACATTTATCTGAGAGTCCTTCAACGGCTTGAGCACTGCGTTCAAACCGCCCGGATGGTCTGGGGTCTCTACTGCAATTACATCCTCAACTTCCAGCTTGTATCCTTGGCTCTGAAGAACATCAAGAGTCTTTTCCGGATTGTCCACTACAAATCGCACCACGCTTTTTTCTCCAGCAGGAGAAGCGCAGATCGCCCGGATATTGATTCCCTCCTCGCCCAAAAGATCAGAAACCTTACTCATCTCCCCGGGCTGGTCAACCAATTCCACTGAAATCTGTTTCAGAATCATTTGCCTTCCTCCAGAAAGTCAAATCCTTTTCTCACTGCGGCAAGATTGACTGGGATCAGCTTCTTCTTGCGCGCAAACGCATCCTCAACTGAAATCTCCAGGCTCTTCAAGCTCACCAATCCAGTCTTTTTAACAAACGCGCCGAGCATAACAAGATTGCTCGCCTGTGTATTTTTCATCTCCTCTGCTATCCGAGATGCGGGAACATCCACAACCTCAATGTCGCCCCGCTGAGGATGCTCAGAAACCAGAGTGGAATTGATAAACATAATCCCTCCAGAGGAAATGAAATTCTGAAACTTTTTTGCAGAAGGCTGATTCATAGCAACAACATATTCAGGCTCACTCGCAACCGGAGACGCTATCTCCTCGTCAGAAATCCCGACCGTGCAATGCGCTGTTCCTCCCCGGACCTCAGCCCCATATGCTGGAAGATATGTGACCTGTTTTCCTTCTTTCATTGCGGCGTATGCGAGCAAGTATCCCATAGACAGGACTCCCTGTCCACCGAACCCAGCAAAGAAGCATTTAATCAGCATTGCTTTCTCCAGTCCGGAAAGGACTCTTTGGCAGAATAAATTTTACTCCACATTTGCCACTGCCTTTTTTGTCGCCTTTACTCTTCTGTCAGCCAGAATTTTTAGAGGAAACATTTTGCTCATCTTCTCATCAATATAAGCGCACGCCTGAATCGGGTTTAATTTCCAGTTGGTTGGGCACATACTTAAAACCTCAATAAGCGCCAGTCCGGGCTCTCTGTCCAGCTGACACTGGATAGCGGTTTTAAGAGCGCGCTTTGCCTGACGAATTGCCTTTGGGCTGTTTACAGCAACGCGCTCTGCGTAAACCACGCCCGGGATTTGCGCGAGAAGCGAGCTTAAATCCAGCGTGTATCCCTCTCTCTGAGGGTCTCGTCCTTTAGGAGCAGTACTCGCCCACATTCCTAAAAGAGTTGTCGGCGCCATCTGCCCACCTGTCATGCCATATATTCCGTTGTTAATAAATACAATCATAATTTGCTCTCCACGCACTGACGCATGGATGCTCTCTGCAGTCCCGATTGCGGCTAGGTCTCCGTCCCCTTGATAAGAAAAGACCACAGCCTCTGGAACAGAGCGCTTTATTCCAGTGGCTACTGCAGGACCTCTGCCGTGAGCAGATTCAACAATATCTATGTCCATATAATCATAAGCCAGAACAGCGCATCCAGCAGGCGCTACCCCGATAGTCCTGTCCGCAATCTCCATCTCCTCCATCAGCTCCATCAACAAGCGGTGGACAATTGAATGACCACAGCCCGGACAATAATGAAACCTCCGAGCCTTCAGATACTTAGGTCTGCCGTATATTTTTTTCATTTCGCCTTTCTCTTAATTTTTTGATAATACCTGCTCCCAATAATCTTGGCAACATCCATCGGCGTAGGGACCACACCCCCGGGTCTGCCATAAAAGAAAACCTCTGCAGAGCCAGAAAGTGCCAGTTTAACATCCTCCAGCATCTGTCCGCAATTCAATTCATAAACCAAAAACTCCTTTATCTCATTAGCCAGCTCCCGAATCCTCTTATGAGGAAAGGGCCAAAGCGTAATCGGACGGAACAAGCCAACCTTTAATCCTTCATTACGCAATCTCTTTATCGCGCCTTTTGCCACCCGAGCCGCGCTTCCAAATGCCACAACTATCAGCTTTGCATCATCCATCATATATTGCTCATACCGAACCTCATTAGTCTCTATCTCCCGAAACTTCCTCTGCAGTTTCCAGTTGTGCTCCTCCATACGCCTTACATTCAAAATCAAGCTACGACTGAATCTACTCTGCCTTCCTTTTGCCCCTCGCAATGCCCATTCTTTCATCGCAAGCGCTTTCGCAGGATTAACAGGCTCCGGCAAAATCACTGGCTCCCTCATCTGACCGATCAAGCCATCTGCTAGAATAATCACCGGATTCCTGTACTTGTCAGCAAGCTCAAATGCCAGCATTGTTAAATCAACAAGCTCCTGAACACCGCCCGGAGCAAGAACTATGGTCTTATAATCACCATGCCCGCCTCCGCGCGTTGCCTGAAAATAATCCCCCTGACACCCTGCAATGTTTCCAAGCCCGGGACCTCCCCGCATAACATTCACAATCACTGCTGGAAGCTCCTGACCAACAAGAAAACTAATCCCTTCCTGCTTCAGGCTTATCCCGGGACTTGAACTACTGGTCATTGCGCGCGCTCCAGTGACTGCCGCGCCTAAAACCATATTGATACTTGCAATCTCACTCTCAGCCTGAATAAAAGTTCCTCCAACCTCTGGCATATGCTCGCTCATATACTCAGCAACCTCGTTCTGAGGCGTGATCGGATACCCAAAATAAAAACGACATCCAGCGCGAATCGCGGCCTCTGCTAAAGCGTGGTTCCCGCTAAGTAAAACCTTTTCCTTCTTACTGCTCGTCAAGCCACACCTCTATGCAAACCTCAGGACATACTAAAGCGCAAATACCACACCCAGTGCAGTCATCTCCAACCATCATTGCTGGATAATACCCAGCCAGATTATATACCTTTGACAGACCAATCACCTTCTTCGGACAATGCTCTATGCAATATCCGCAGGACTTGCAATACTCCTGGTCTATCTTGATCTTACCTTTGGCTTTCAATTGTTTAACTCATTAGTATAGCAAAATTTCCGCCAACTTAAAGCTCTGTTCAGACTTCTGAAAAATGGGAATATGCAGGTCATTGAGAGATTATTTATTCGCGAGACCTAACTATCTCAAAAGAAGGCGCGCAGGGGTGTCTATGCCCCCTAGACCTCTATATGAAATCCGCGTCATCTGTGGCTAGAATTCATGTTCAGGGTTCACTAATTCCTGATTCAGAATTGCCAATCCAGATTTATTTTGCCCAGAGCCATCCGATCATTTGATAGAGGATTCTCGCAGAGGTGAATTCAGAGATTTGCTCGCCTTTGATTGGCGCGAGTTCCATTAAGTCCATTCCAACCACCTGTTTTTTAGAATGAGCAATGGCTTTAATCAGGGAAAGCAATTCCCTGTAATTTAAGCCACCTGGCTCCGGGGTTCCTGTTCCGGGAATTTCCGACGGGTCAAGCACATCAATATCCAGAGTGATGTAAATTTTTTCAGAAAGCTCCCGAACTACAAGCTCCTGCCAGCCGGAAATAGATGCTAATTTATGGCTGAAATAAACCCGGAGCTTTTTCTCCTGAATCAAATCCCACTCCTCTTGAGATAGGCTTCGGATCCCGACCGAGACAAAGGGAACCTCCATTTCAAGAACCCTTCTCATAATACACGCGTGCGAATAAGGTGTGCCGTGATATTCATTGCGCAAATCCGCGTGCGCATCCAGATGTAAGACAGACAAATCCGGATAAAATTCCTTTGTCGCCTTTATCGCGCCAGAGCTTAAAGAATGCTCTCCACCAATCATCACAGGCTTTTTGCCCTTTTTTAGAGCCAGGCGGACTGCGTTTTCAACTTTTTTCACTGCCTGCGCAGGCTTGAGCTTTTGAATTTTTAGTGGAGGTATTCCCGATATCCCGATTCGGCAGGGGCGGAATCCAAGCTCAGGCTCAAATTGCTCAACCTGCTGGCTCGCCTGAAATAACGCCTCTGGTCCCCTTGCCGTGCCTTTGCCATAAGACACCGAGCCCTGATAAGGAGCTGGAATAATCAGAACCTGCGCAGTGTCCGGGTCAGCTTCTTTTCCCAGAAGCTCATACCAGGGGTCCTTTATAATGGAATACGCGCTCATTGCTCTGGCAGAACCGGAAGTAGTTTGACATCTTTCTTTAGTTGCTCAAGCATTTGCGGAATTCTGGAAAACAACCTTTTGGGTTTTCTACGGCGACATTTTGCGAGCGCATATCCAAAGATGATGGGCGCAACCACAGTGGCGTCAGAATATAGCACTACGGAGCTTTCCTGCAACTGCTCCGGGTTTATCTTTCCCCAGCTCACAGCCTCGTCCGGAGTGGCTCCGCTCAATCCTCCCCAGTGCGGAGGGTCAACCGTTATCTGAATATCATAATCGTGTCCCTTGATGTCAATTCCCAATTGAGTTTGAAGCATTGGCTGGGTCTGGAGATAGAAATTTTTCGGAGAGCCCCCTCCGATTATCACCACGCCATTCTTCTTTGCGCTGTTCACAATTGCCCCTGTTTCAACCACATCCTGAATCGGGTCCAGCAAAAGCTCAAACCCTCCCATCTTGGCAAACGCCAGGTTCAGACCGATCTCGCTGTCTCCAGGAGAACTTGTGTAAATAGGCACATCATATTTAGCGGCCATTGCCACCATAGATTTCCGCGCATCCATCCCATCTTCCAGCAAATTCCTGCCAATGATATTATGAAGCCTTGCAGTGGTCATTCTCTCGCCACGATAAGGCCAGACAGATTCCAGGAAATACACATCTGTTCTAAGCATAATCTCCTCGGTGAGAAAAATGTCATAAATTCTGTCAATGCCTTTTTTCTTAAGGGAAGCGTCATCCACTCGGAAATGTCCTTTATGAAGCGGGAGATTAAGGGCGTAATGAAGGTCGTGAAAAACATTTGCGCCTGTGGAAATTATCCAGTCAATCATACCTGCTTCTATCATCTGCGCAATCAAACCGCCCATTCCAGTTGGGGTCATTGCGCCTGCAAGGGTCAAGCCTATGGTAGCGTCTTCTTCTAGCATTCTCTGATAAATATCACACGCGACCGCCAGCCTCCCAGCCTGATAAGCGCCGCAATTTTGATAAAGCGCTACCAGCTCCTTGATCCCAGCTTTTTTTGGGAATCGCATTGGTGAAATCTTGGGAGTAGGAATTTTAGCGCTCCTGCATTTTTCTGGAATCCTCATTGTTTTCCATCTGTTTCTATTTGTCATCAGTCCTCCCTCTTTTTATTTTTATTGGTTTTCATTCTAGCGATTATTAAAATAATCTTCCCTCCTCACGCAGTTCTTCCTCGTCCCCCACAAATACCGCCGCGGCAATCACAGTGGTCCATTTTCCAGTTTTGTCCCCTCTTGCTGTCTGCGTCGTGTTCATCGTGTTCACTATCCTTCCGCTCATCCTGTAAATCTGCTTGCGCTCGTCCCAGTTTTTGTTCGGGTCAAATGGTATGCCCAATGTGCTTGCGAGCATAGATGCGGCAAGGTCTTCTGCATATTCCCCGGCAACCTCCTTGGTTTGACCAAAGGAATGATGCTCCGAGATATAGCCATAGGTCTCGCCCTCAGCTGGAACAGCAGTGCCAATTGCCGCGGCAACGAGCCGATTCGGCTCGTCCGTGGCGTTTCTCGCAAGAACGCAATAAACTATCTGACCCGGCTTAAGAAGAGCAACGCCTTCTTCACGAGAAACAATTTTCACTCCGGGCGGAAGAATGCTACTCACATTCACAAGATTGAATTTAGCTATCCCTGCCGCACGCAGAGCCAGCTCAAAGCTCTGCAATTGGTCCTTGTGAACCCCAACACCTTTTGTAAAAAAAACCTTCTTTGGTACCAATTCAGTTTCCTCCTTTGTCCAGAATTTTTTTCTAAAAAATCCGCAATGCTTTTCAAAGACCTTTTCTAAAAAATCTGGCTAAATAAATAACAATTTTCAAAATCATTGTCAAATCTTAAAACGCTTTTCTAAAAATTATCAGCTAAACAAGCATCAATTTAGCAAAATAGAACACGCTCGGAATTCCTGCGCGCGGGAAAACTTGGGACCAAACCTCAAAACAAGCGTTGCGGTCATCGCTCTTCTGCAACTTTCCAAAGAGCGGATTCCCAGTCGCGTCATCCGAGCAGAGGAGCAGACAAATCCTTGGTTGGATGCGGGATCGCGTTCTAAGGTTTGCGGCCGGTGTTTTTATGAATCACTCCCAATGCGCCTTCCTTCAGCATCCCAACCCCCTGAATAAAATAAGCTAATTTTACCCTCAGGGGATGACATTTTCGCTTTGGCACGACAACACGACACATTGTTTCTTGACATTTTGATAGAGCTTTGCTAAATTTGAAGCATCAATTTCCCAGGAGGGAAAAATGGGAGAGTTTCAGGTAAGTTTCCAGTTTCTTGATTGGTTCTGGGTTGTTGCGTATCTGGTCTTGATGGTTGGATGCGGGTTGCTTTTCTATCAGCTGGGCAAGCGTAGTGAATCTGACTTCTTTTTAGCTGGTCGTGGTCTTCCCTGGTGGTTGCCAGCAACATCTGTTTATGCCACTCACACTGCCACAGACACTCCGATGTGGATTGGAGGGGTTATTTACAAGCAGGGCTTGCGTGGTCTCTGGTACACATTCTTTTCTCTCTGGTGTGCGATTAGCTCGTTTGTTTCAAGCAGAATCTTCCGGAGAAGTCTGGCAATGAGTATGGCGGAATGGCAGAGCTTGCGCTACTCGGGTTTAGGCTCGGAGCTATTAAGAGGCTGGCTAGCTGGCTGGCAGGTCTTTATGAATATGTTTGTGCTCGGCTGGGTCGGAATGGCAATGGGTAAGGTCTGTCATCTGGTCTTTGGCTGGCCTGAGTGGGTTGGTCTGGTTGCTTTTTCCGCGGCGTGCGCCATCTATGTTCTTGCGGCAGGTTACTGGGGAGTGATTATGACGGACTTTCAGCAGGGAGTGATCGCGTTTCTTGTTATTGTTATTGTATCCATCTGGGCGCTTTTTCAGGCAGGGGGACCGGGCGAGCTTGTTAGCAAGCTGAATCAGATGGGCCAGGAATGGCGCTTGAATCCATTTGCTTTTACTGGCTGGACAACTGGAGATTTTCCAATCCTGTGGTTTATCACGATGCTGGTAATGGCTGTTGTAGGCGGATTAGGAATGGGCAATTTTATTGACTGGTATCCAGAGGCTCAGAGGATTCAATCCGCAAAAACCGTGAGAGACGCATCCTATTCTATCTGGGCAGGCGGATTTATGGTTCTGACCAGAAATGCTCTCTGGGCAGGAGCAATTTTGGCATTCTTTGTGCTGAACCCAGATATTACTGATGTAAGCAAGTATGAAATGGGCTGGTATCGTATGGCGTTTGAAAAACTGCCAGTTGGAATGGTGGGATTTTTCTTTGCCGCGGTTTTAGCGATTCATTTTTCAACCATTGCATCGCATCTCAATCTCGGGGCGTCTTATTTTACACGCGACTTATATCATCATTATGTTAATCCCGGGGCGAGCGAGCAGAGATTGGTTTGGATCGGAAGGCTCGCTACATTGATTCTTCTTCTTGGCTCATTCCTGATGGGCTCTATGATGAAGGATATTACCACCTGGCTGATCTTTGCGCTCTGGCTTCAAGCCGCTGGCATCTGGGTTCCAAGCATCCTGCAAGTGGTTTGGTGGAGATTTAATTCTTGGGGATACCTCGCATCTTGGATAGCCAATCTTGGAATCTCATGGCTAATCGTATGGGTCCTTCCAGCATTCGGGTTGCTCCCTAAAGATATGCCAGATTATCAGCAGTTCTGGATTTTAATGGTCTTGACTTTCCCCATTTATATTCTGGTGACTTTGTTGACAAAGCCTGATGATGAAGAACATCTAGTTAAATACTATGTGATGACAAGGCCTATCGGGTTCTGGGCACCGATTCATAGAAAAGCAGTGGCAATGGGATTGATTAAAGAATGAAGATATTACAGATTACAGATTACAAAATAAAAGTTCTTTGCGGTGAAGATTTATTGCGACTAAAGTCGCACTCACAATAAGGAATATATTTTTGATTAAGGAGGAATGAAGATGGCAAAAAAATATACAGCTGAACAGGCAGAGATGTGGGGATGGGAGGAACTGCTTGCGTGCATTTTTGCGCCGGTTTCTTATATTTTTGTTTCCCTGGGTCTGGCATTGATTATCCTGCTTATTCCAATGGGCTGGGTTTATCTTGCAATCGGTTTGATTGCGACTGTTCTGATGTATTTAGTGATTGACCCTAAACTGAGAGCGATTTCAGATGAGTATGAGAAAAGACAGGCGGAATTCTTAAAGCATGTGGAGAGCGTTTCAAAATGGGAGGAGATAAAATGAATGAACAGAATGCATGGGTGACTTTTATTCAGTCCGGGGGCGGTAAGTTAATCGGAATGAGCCTTGCTTATGTTGCCTCGTTTATGGGCTTAGCTTTTGCCTGGTATAACTGGAGAAAGCGGGAGCAGATGAAAAAAGCAAGGGAGGAAGGTAAATGAGCCAGACTACAATTATTTTTGGAATAATAATTCCTGCAGGGGTATTTCTTTTTTCTTTTGTAATCACCTATGTTTTGTATCTTCATTTTTCAAAACAGCTTCATCAATAATAAGAGATATGAAAATTTGATGCTGGCGCAGGCTGGAAATTGTCTCATAAATCCAAGCGAAATTTAGAGGAGGTCGGGAAATGGGTTTACGGAAAAAGATAGCTTTAACAGGTTTAGTGTTTATTTTCATTCTTGGTCTCTGGGGACACGCTGAGGAAAAAACTAAAAAAGAGAAATCTCTTCCTGTAAAAAGCGTAAAGGCGCAATATCTTTCTGGCTTAAAGGGCACTGGCTTAAATCCTGAGGACCTGGAGGTTTATTCTATTGGTCAGTCGCACATAGATGCGGCGTGGAGATGGCGCTGGAGACAGACCGCAGAGAGCAAGACAAAGATCACTTTTGGAATGGCAATTCAGAATATAGAGACCTATCCCAGTTTTAATTTTCACCAGAGCGCTCCTCAATACTACGAATGGGTTGAGCAGTATAATCCAGAGCTTTTCCAGAAAATCCTTGATTATGAAAAGCAGGGCAGATGGATTGCGGTAGGAGGTATGTGGGTAGAGCCTGATTGCAATATGCCAGAAGGAGAAAGTTTTGTTCGGCAGTTCCTTTATGGTCAGAGATACTTTCTTGAAAAACTTGGACATACCACAGATATTGCCTGGCTTCTGGACTCTTTTGGATATAACTGGAATCTCCCGCAGTTTGCGGCAAGAAGTGGATGTAAGTATATGTGGACTTCAAAGCTGACATGGAATGCGCATAATGTTTTTCCGTTTCATTTATTTCACTGGCAGGCGCCTGATGGTAGCAGGGTTCTGACTCATATCTGTCCGATTGTTCCGTTCCCGGAATGGTTTCCGTTTCAGGAGCTCAAGCCTATGCTGGTTAAGGATTACAATTTAACCCCTGAAAGCGGCATTGGAGGAATACAAATTGCGGGCGGATTCCGCGAAACCAGGCTTTTGCTTAAGCCCGGGGCAAAACTGCGCGCAAATTATTTGACCACTCCTCAGGAAATCCAGGCTCAATTGAGCAATGAGATTATGCCAGTGGTTGGAGCATTTTATGGACTTGGAGATGGCGGACACGGACCCCTTCCAAGTGAAATTGAAAAACAGCTTGCGCTTCAGGAGCTTGGCTATGGAAAGATCGGAACCGCATCCCAGCTTTTTAAGGCTTTTGAAAAATACTCAGACCGGATCGCGACCTGGAACGACGAGATGTATCTTGAGTATCACGAGGGCGTGATGACAACACACGAGTGGATCAAGCGCGCAAATCGGGGCGCAGAAGCGCTGATGAGAAAGCTGGAGGCAATTGCGACCACAGCGTATTTATTTGGGGCTGACTATCCAAAAGCGAGCATAATCAAGAACTGGAAATTGATCTTGTTAAACCAGTTCCACGATATTCTTCCCGGATCAAGCCTGGCAGAAATTTATAAGGATGCGGACGAGCACTATACGCAGGTTAACAATGATGGGAATCAGATGATAAGCAACGCTTTGTCAAGCCTTGAAAAGAAGCTGAAGATTCAGGCTCCTGTGGATGGCTTGAAGCCGGTATTGGTTTATAACCCGCTCGGGTGGCAAAGGAGCGACCTAGTGAAGGTGCAGATAAATTCTGGAGAGCAATATAAGGTTTTTGACCAGAGTGGAAAGGAATTGCCAAGTCAGATTGCAAGCGTTCCTGCCGGGTTCTACAACTATCTTTGCGATGAGAAGGACGGGTGTGGCAAAATTCAGAATAGCTATCTTTATTTTAGTCCCGGGTCTCTGCCTTCACTGGGATGGAAGGTTTTTTACCTCAAGCCCGGAGAGGCTTGCGCAATGACAGGACCAAAGGTGAATGAATCAAAAGACAAAATCACGGTTGAAAATGCTATGGTCAGCTTTAGTGTGGACAAAAAAACCGGCCTCCTTGTTTCCTTATTTGACAAAAGGCTGAATCAAGAGATGCTGAGCCAGCCGAGTAATAAAATCCTTGCTTTCAAAGACCAGCCCAAGCAGTATTCAGCCTGGAATATCTCTGAAAATTACGAGCGGAACCCGGTTCCAGTCCCTGAAGTAACATCAGTAAAAGTTGACGCGCAAGGACCTCTTTTTGTCCGGGTGCTTGTTGAGCGCAAGAGCTTTCCAACCAGCTTCAAGCAATGGCTCACGCTTTCATCTGACTCTCCGATGCTTGACATCATCACTTATACTGATGACCACTGGAAGGAGACTCTGGTCAAGCTGGAGTTCAATACTGTTGTAGAGACAGACAAGGTTGTTGCGGAAATTCCATACGCGGTGATTGAGCGCTCAACACATCCAAAGGTTAGCTGGGACAAGGCGCGCAAGGAGATGCCAGTTGAGAAATGGACTGACCTTTCCAATAAGGATTTTGGAATCGCTCTCATCAACTTTGGAAAATACGGCTTCAGTCTGAACCCGGAAGGGAATGGCTGGAGGATGAGTATAATTAAAACCGCGCGGTATCCAACACCTTCTCCAGAGGCGAAAAAAGTCAATCTGGTCGGATGGTTCCTTCCCAATCCAGACACTGACCAGGGAGAGCACTGGGCGCATCTTGCGCTTTTGCCTCACAGGGGAGACTGGCGCGAGTCAAAAGTGTATAAAACAGCTTATGAATATAACACTCCTGTAATTGTATCTTTTGCACGCGCACAAAATGGGGATTTGCCTTCAGAGGCAAGCCTGTTCTCGCTTGAAAGCGAGAGCGCATATATTGCCCAGATTAAAAAAGCAGAGGATGATGATGGCATTATTGTCCGGATTGTTGAAGGAGAAGGGAAAGACACTAAGGCGGAGTTAAAGGTTAATCCAATGTTCAAAATCGTATCCGCTTATGAGACAGACCTGATTGAGTTGAATCCTAAACCATTGAAAGCAGGTCAGAGCTCTTTAAGCCTTGATGTCGGGCATTATGAAATTCGTACCATCAAGCTGAATTTGCAGGCAAAATAAATACATAATCTATCCGCTCTGGCGGAGAAGAAAAGGGGGAATAAATTATGAGTAAAGTTTCCCGCAAGAGTTTCTTTGTCCTGGCTTTAATTTTTCTTTTAAGCGCCAGTGTTAGAGCAGAAAAAACATCTGAGATTCAGATTGAAAGGATCAAACAGGCGCATACAAAAAGGCTTCAAGCGCTAGGACTTAAACCAGAAGACCTTACTGCAATCTCCATTGGCAAATCCCATATAGACGCGGCGTGGTTATGGCACTGGTATCAGACCCGCGATGACAAATGCCCTCGGACTTTTAGCAAAGCCATTGAGCATAGTCTTCAATATCCTGGATTCAGCTATACGCAAAGCTCAGGTCAGTATTACGAGTGGGTTCAGGAAGTTGACCCAGAACTTTTTAAGAAAATCCAGGAAGCAGAAAAGGATGGAAGATGGCATATAGTTGGAGGGATGTGGATAGAGCCAGATGGGAATATGCCAGAGGGAGAATCGTTTGTCCGTCAATTCCTTTATGGCCAGAGGTTTTTCATCACTCATTTTGGAAAAATTGCTCAGACAGCCTGGATGGAGGATTCGTTTGGCTATAACTGGAACCTTCCTCAGATAGCTCTCAAGTCTGGCGCTAAATATATGTACACTGCCAAGCCCACCTGGAATGGCCACAATATCTTCCCGTTTCACATTTTTAACTGGCAGTCTCCGGATGGCTCTCAGGTTCTTACTTTTGTGTCTCAGACAGTTGGGGGCAATAACTATTTCCCTTATAACGAGCTTGCGCCAATGAGGTATCCGGATTATTTTTTGAGCGAGCTCAGTAAAGTGGACGGCAATTCCAGAGAAGCCAGATTTCGCGAGACAAGGCTTTTGCTAAAGCCTGGCACAAAACTTATTGCCAGCTACCATACAAGCCCTGCTGAGATTAAATCTGTTTTGAGCAATGAATTGATGCCAGTGGTTGGAGTTTTTTATGGAGTGGGAGATGGCGGACACGGTCCTTTGCCCGGAGAGATTGAAAATCAACTGGCTCTTCAAAAACTCGGATACACAAAAATTGGAACCGTGGAGCAGTTATTTCAATTGCTGGAAAAATACTCAGAGCGGATCGCGACCTGGAAGGATGAGATTTATTTTGAATATCATCAGGGGGTTTTCACCACTCACGAATGGATTAAAAGAGCCAACCGAAGAGCAGAAGCGCTCCTCCGAACAGTAGAGGCAAGCGCAAGCATTGCGCATCTGTTCGGAGCAGACTATCCGCTTGCGCAACTGACAAAGATATGGAAAATAGTTCTCCTAAATCAGTTTCACGATATTCTTCCAGGAAGCTCTATCCGGGAGGTTTATGAGGATGCTGAAAAACATCATAAGGAGGTTCAGCAGGATGCGAATCAATTGCTCAATTCAACGCTCAATTACATAAGCCAGAAAATTAACACCCAGCCTGCAGAATCAGGTTTGGAGCCAATTATTGTGTTCAATCCGCTTGGCTGGCAGAGAAGCGATGTTGTGAGATATGAAGTAAAGGCAGATACCAGCTATCAGGTTTTTGACGAGCGAGGTAAGGAAATTCCAAGCCAGTTAGCTTATGCAGAGATGGGATACAAATCAGATTCTACCTGCTCTAATGCTATTGTGTGTGAATCCTCTGGAGTGCCTTATTTATACTTTAAGCCAGATGCCTTGCCAGCGCTTGGCTGGAAAACTTTTTATGTTAAATCCTCTCAGGAGTGCAAAATTCCAGGACCTGTGGTCAGGGAAAGCCCTGAGAAAATTGAGATTGAAAATAACCTCATCAAGGTCTCAATCAACAGGCGCACCGGGCTTTTAAGCTCGCTTTATGATAAAAGGCTCAATAAAGAGATGCTTGGCGCTGAGAGCAATAAGATAGTTGCTTATCAGGATAGACCACGGGAATATCCAGCATGGAATCTGGCAGAGGATTATCTGACAAAACCTATTCCAGTTCCTGAGCCGAGCCTGGTCAAGGTGGTTGACAGAGGAGCGGTTTTTGTAAGGGTGCTGGTGGAGCGAAAAGGAAATCCAACCAGCTTTAAGCAGTGGATAACAGTGAGTATTGACTCTCCGCTTGTTGAGCTAATCACATGGTCTGATATGCACTGGAAAAATTCCATCACCAAAATTGAATACAATACCATTGTTGAAACAGACAAGGTTTCCGCGGAAATTCCATACGCGGTGATTGAGCGCTCAACTCATCCGACCATTCCCTGGGACCAGGCGCGCACAGAGATGCCATTGGAGAAATGGGCAGACCTGTCAAACAAGGATTTTGGAGTTGCGCTCATCAATTTCGGAAAATACGCTTTCAGCCTGACTGATGACCGAAAAGGATTCAGAGTTAGCGTTATCAAAAACGCCATCTATCCGAATGCGGCAATGGAGGCGTATGATGTTAATCCAATTACCAAGCTGATTCCAGAAAAAGAAACTGACCCAGGAGAACACTGGGCGCATCTAGCGATCCTCTCTCATCCAGGAGATTGGAAATCCGCAAAGGTATATAAATCCGCTTATGAATACAATACGCCTGCAGTGGTTTATCGCACGAGCTCGCATAATGGCGCTCTCCCGAAAGAAGCAAGCCTGTTCTCGCTTGAAAGCGAGAGCGCATACATTGCGCAGATAAAGAAGGCGGAAGATGATGGAGACATTGTTGTTCGGATTGTGGAAGGAGAAGGCAGGGATACCAGCGCAACCCTCAAAGTAAATCCGATGTTCAAAATCAAATCCGCTGTAGAAACCGATCTCCTTGAGCTAAATCCAAAGCCCTTGAACGCAGGCGAAGGGTCTCTGAGCATACCGGTGGGGCATTTTGAAATCAAGACGATTAAGCTCGGTTTGAAATCAAAATAAAAATGCCTGAGAATTTGCGCATAATTTTTATGGGCACGCCTGATATTGCGCTCGCGAGCGCAGAGGAGCTTCTTACGAGCGGGGAAGATTTAATTGCGGTGGTGACTCAGCCAGATAAGCCAAAAGGCAGAGGCAGGATTTGCGAGGCTTGTCCGGTAAAGAACTGGGCGTTAATGAATAATATCCCTGTGCTTCAGCCAGAAAGAGCCAGAGACCCCAAATTTCTGGAAGAGATAAAGAAGCTTGCCCCGGATTTAATTGTTGTGCATGCGTTTGGTCAGATTTTACCTAAAGAGCTTCTGGACATTCCGAAATTTGGTGTGATCAATGTTCACGCTTCTCTGCTCCCGAAATATCGTGGCGCCGCGCCAGTGCAATGGGCGATTTTGAATGGCGAGGTAGAGACCGGAGTGACGATTATGCAGATGGAGGAAAAGCTGGATACAGGACCGATTTTGCTTCAGCAAAAGGTTCCAATTGAGGATTCTGATACGAGCGGGACATTGCTCAAGAAGCTATCAGAACTGGGCAGGGAACTGCTCATCAGTGCGATTAAAGGGGTTAAGGTCAAGACCTTAAAGCCGATTCCGCAGGATGATAGTCTGGCAAGTTATGCTCCGCCAATCAAGAAGGAACAGGGGAAGATTGATTGGAATGAACCAGCAGGGCTAATCTGGAGAAAGGTTCGCGCGTTTAATCCCTGGCCCGGGGCGTTTGTTGGAGAAGGGGAGCATCTGCTTAAAATCTGGAAGGCTGAGCCAGCGGATGCTAAAGCCGAGCCAGGGGTTATTATTGAGGCACATAAGAAATGGATTGAGGTTGCGTGCGCTCAGGGCTCGCTTCGGATACTTGAGCTTCAGCCAGCAGGGAAAAAGCGAATGACGCCGGAAGCCTTTCTTGCCGGAAGGAAAATCAGATCTGGAGAGAAGTTTGGGGCAAAGGCATAATGGAAAATTATCCGAGTTTGCCCAAATAATTTTTAACTTGCCGGACAAAATTTTTGGCAAGCGCCAGGGTGGATTCGGCTTCTTCCCGCGTAACGCTGAATCCTACGCCATAATCTCCAATCAGCCTTTGATCATAAATATCATTGAGCGCTTTGCCCATTTCTTTCGGGAAAATACCGGTTTTGACCAGGTGTTCGCCGAATAGGCTGATTACTCCTTTATGGGAGGACGCCTTTAATCCCTTTGCCCAGAGTGCGGCTTCTGCCATAAAGAACATTGCATAATAAGATCTGGAAACGCTGGAATCATAATCTTCATTTTCCAGCGCCAGCTCCGCGGTGCTCAGGAATTTTTCGGACTTTTGAGCGAGATCCTTGAGCTCATTCATATCCGGATGCCTTCTTCTTTGACATTGGCGATGAAGGGGGAATGATAGTTTTGGAAAAAGCTTTCCGGAATCACGATTACCGAGATCAATTCCCTCTGTTCCATTAGCAGAGCAAAGAGGAAATCACTCAATCGGTTTCGGACCTCAAAGGGCTTGAGCGAGTTATCAACCACCACCAATAAATCCACATCTGAATCCGGCCCAGCCTGGGCACGGGCATAAGAACCATAAAGGATAACCTCCTTGATTTTTCCGTCATAAACTTGGTTCAGGAATTCCTTAACCCCTTCCGCCAGTTTCTTAATCCGTTCAGTCATTTTTACCTCTGCAATTATCATACCTTTCCCAGCGAGTCTTTTCAAGCAGGTCTGTTCTGTAGCCCGTGTTCCTTTTCATAATTCATCACTCAGTATTCATAATTCTGAATGCGCTTACCAGATAAATTCTAGCTTGACCGGAGGCCGTCCATCGCTAAGTCCTACTAATTTAACCTTGAGTAAATTTCCCGAGAATTCCAGCAAATCCTCTGAGAGCAGGGCGCCATCGCGTTTGACGGCTTTGGGCTTTTTCTCGCAATACGCGGCAAAGGTTCCTTGCTCCTTTAATGCCACGCTCACTTTGCCAGACTCGTATTTCACCTGGCTGATGGTTGCAGGAGAGATATATTTGTTAATCAGACCAATAGGCGCAAAGCCGTTCTTGATCGGAACCACTGAATAAAGCCTTACATCCCAGCCTTTGAGTTTCTCTCTGAACTTTTCATCTCTTCCTTTTACCAACAGCTTGCCTGAAAAATACTCATAGAGCGCAAAATTCTCTCCCTTGATCCCTTCAACATCAGAAGGCGAAATCTCTGCCTTAATTGGTCTGAAAAATTTATCCACATTCCAGAGCGCGAGCATCCCGGAATCTCTCACTGGCGCAAATGCCGAGAGCGGGACTAATTCTGTTTTCGGATTCTTAAGCAGGTATTTCTTGACCGGAAGCGCAGGAGCATCTGGTCTTATAACCAAGCCATCCGAGTAAATCAATGGCAAATAGTATTCAAACTTTTCCTTGCCTGGCTTGTCAGTTGTGTAAATGGGTCCGCCAGAGATTGCGTGCTCAACCGTGTAATACTCTGGATTGCCATCATGGCTCATCCACATATCATAATCAGGCCAGAGAATCTGTGTGAACCAGAGCGAATTCATTACATTGAGGAAGCAATTATTACGCGGATTGGTGTAGGAGATAGGTATATAATCAACTGCGGCGCGACCAAGATTGGTCTTTTCCCATTGATAAATCGTATCCACATTCTGCTCCATACAATTCATCACATTTAAGTCAAAATACTTCTCAGCCGCGCTCTCAAGATTCTTATGCGCCTGCGCCTGCGAATAACTCACTGGCAAAATCTCTGCAGTCATCCAGCCAAAAGCTCCTTGATAGTCCACCTTCACAAAATCCACGCCAGCGTCCTTCAAAAATTTATACCAGGTGTCCCAAAATTTTCCGCCCGCGTCCGAGCGAGAGTCTGGCACCGCGATTTTGTCCGAGAGCGGTAAAAGACATCCCGAACAAGCCCTGCCAGCGTCTGAGTCAATCTGTATTCCATCCCAGTACCCGCCAAAGGTATGCCAGACCCCAACCCATGTGTATCCGTATTCTTCCTTCAGAGTTTTTACAGTCTGCTTCAAGCCTCCGGGAAATTTTTCTGGGTCAGCCTCCAGACCGGTAAGATAAAGATGACCCTGCCACAATGGACTCATAGTTTGCTTGTTCACCTGACTCCATCCATCATCAATCAAAATCCAGCGAACAGGGATTCCAGCCTTCTTGAAACTCTCCGCATTCTTATAAAGGTCTTTTTGAGTAACCCATCTGTAATAAGTGTTCCAACTGCACCATCCAAAATAGCCCCAGATTTCTGGGAATTTTTTCTCAACCCTTCTTTTCCCGATCACGCCTTTGGGATCAATATCGTGCATCAATTTGAAGCTGAACTCATAAATATCATCAATCAGCTTATACGGGTCATTTCCCCAACCGATCGCCAGGATTGGAACTTTGTTCGGAGCGAATTTGGAATCAAGACTGTCTGCAGTCGCAACCACTGCTTTGCCATTTCCAGAAAGAAAAGTCCTGAGACCTCCTCCCACAAGAGCGATCAAACATCCCCATTCCCCGGATTTTTCCTGCCAAAGCGCAAACTGGGTCTTGCCCGGAATTTGCCCAAGCGAGTCCACCCAGACTGGCGCTGTCTGGAAGGGAAAAAACATCGGTCCGCCCTGGAAATAAGACGCGTGCACCCGCACAGCCTCAGGCGGAGCAAGCTCAAGCATAATAGAATTTTTAGCTGAAAGCGGTCCTCCCTGATATTTAACCACTACCGCAAAAACCTTACTGCTTTCCGCCTTAAAAACTTCCAGTTCTTTGTCTCCACTAACAGGCGCAATGATTTTAACCCTGCTCCGCAAACTGTCCGCGTCCCAGCCAGCATTCAAAGTGTAAACGCTTAATACCATAGACACTATAACTATCAGGCAAGAATAAAACAAACTTTTTAAATTAGTTTTGTAAAACATCTGAATCTCCTTTCCAAAGCTATATCTTCCGGGCAATGTTATCAGCTATATAATAGCTAAAAGCCATAATGGTCACCTGCGGATTAACGCCCGGCGAATTCGGGAAAATGGATGCGTCAGCTATAAACAGGTTTTTTACATCGTGGGTTTCTCCATAGGAATTGACCACACCTTTTCCTTTTAGCTCGCTCATCCTGCAGGTGCCCATTGGATGATTGCCAATTGGGTTAAAATCCGTGGGACCGAGGTCCGCCTCCGCGATCATCTGGGTTTCCGAGGCGTCGTGCAATTCTGAGGGAACCTTGTAGATTCCGGGCATAACTTTTTTTGCACCAGCGGCAAAAAGCAGGTCTGCAGTTGCCTTCATTGCTTTTTGCATAAGCTTTGCGTCCTGCTTGCTCATATTGTAGATGATGGTGGGACTCCAGCCTTTTTTAGGAGCAATCACTCTTCCTGTAGATTTTGCCCGGATCATTGCGCCAAAGCCAGCGATATGTTTAAGTTTTGCCATTAGATTTTTATGCTTGACGCCAAATCCCGGAACCCGAATCCCGATCACATCAGGAGGCGCCCAGAACACTTCAATCATAAAACCTTCTTTACGAAATTCATCACAACAATATCCCTGATTCACGCCATCCCATGCGCAAACCGTGTCCTCAAAAAGTCCGGTCATACCTGTTGCAGTATGATTGCATAGATTCCTTCCAACCAATCCTGAAGAGTTAGCCAGATTATTCTTCTGCAAAAGCACAGGAGTGCCCATTGTTCCGCAGGAAAGAACAGTCGCCTTTGCGCGAACCTCTAAAGTTTTTTCGCTTTCTTTCAAGCCCTGCGGGTCAATAAAAACTCCGCAAACCCCGATCGTCTTTCCGTTTTCCACCAAAATTTTTTCAACCCGACAATCCGTATAAAGCTCCCCTCCAATCTCCAGAAATGCAGGCACATAAGACCTATCCATTGACATCTTTGCGCCTTCAACACAACCGCTCATACAAACTCCGCATCCTTTACACCCTTTAGAGTTCCGATAAATACGCTCTCCTCTCCAGCCCAGCGCCTTACAGGCTTTGTCCATCAGCTTGTTGTTCATTCCCAGAACTTCCTCTGACTCAGGCTTGATGTTCAGGAATTGCTCAATCTCATCAAAAATCGGCTTGAGCACACCAGGAGACAATCCCTTTAACTTCTCCTGCTCAACCCATTCATCTAAAATTTCATCCGGCAATCTAAAGCAAATCGCTGAATTGATCACCGTTGTTCCTCCCACACATCTCGCCTGCATCGTAGGGATGACCATTCTCCCGGTCATTGCCCGCATTCCATTGTCGCGATAAAGCATTTTCATCGCGACCCACATATCTGTGCTAAATTGCTCAGGCTTCCAATAACTGCCCTCCTCAATTAAAACCACGCTCTTGCCAAGTTTTCTCAACCGGTGCGCGCAAACAGCACCTCCTGCGCCAGAGCCAACAACCACTACATCCGCATCAATTTTTAGATTTGCTTTTATGTCCTTAAATTCATAGATCATTTTATTTCTCGCTCCTTCTGGACCCGGACATTTCTGTTTGCGCTCGTTTTTCTTTGCATTTTAACTTGAAGCCGATTTTGTCAAGAACTTTAGAGTCATTGTAATAGCCCATCCCAATAAGAGTTTTTAAAAGAACAACCACCATTCTCCGGTAATAGAACCGGCTGTTTTCCCAGTCCATTAAATATCTAACCCGGTCCACTGGCGAGAGATTCACAAATCGTGAGAAGCGAAAGATGAAAAGAAACGGTAGGATGTCAAAAATAATTATCAGCGCTTTAATCCCGAATCTGGCGCCCGGGTCAAGTTCAAGCAGATAACTCGCAAGAGCCTCAAAAGCTCCGGTCTCATTATATGGAATGTCAATATCGCCCTCTGGTGGAATGATGGTCTCAGCAAGCGCCTCAATAATCATCCCAATACAGCGCCCGAGCACAGGCTTGCCGGAGGGCAAGCGAATTTCTTTGGTCCTTTCCCACTGCCTAGACATTTTATTGCTCTTCCAATAAAAGTCTTATAGCGCGGTTAAAGTTTTTTTTCAAATGAAGCTCTTAAGTTATCTTTTCTTACTTTGAATCCTGAGACCAGATGCGCTAAAATCTAAAGCAAATTGGGATAAATTTTTCGCTTAATGAATGAGCTTGAGTTAAAAAGACCATCCCTGCGGCTAATTCTGGTAAAATCCAGTCTGATAGCGATATTCGCTTTTCTGCCTTATGTCCCGGGGCTCAATAACCAATTTATTCTTGATGACAACGAGTTAATTTTAGACAATCCACAGGTAAGAGGAGATAAGCCGATCCGGGAGATATTTTTAAGCCCGTTCTGGGAGCCTGCGCCTAAAAGAATGAATTATTATAGACCAATTGTTATCCTCACATATCGGTTTGATTACTGGCTCTGGAAAACACGCACATCTGGCTATCATCTCAGCAATTTTTTTATTCATAGTCTGGTTTCGGTTTTGAGCTTTATTTTATTTAAGCGCTTATGCAGGGATGAATGGGTATCTCTCCTGTCCGCTCTGCTTTTTGCGATTCATCCTGCTCACACTCAATCGGTTTGCTGGATTTCAGGAAGGACGGATTTGCTTGCGGCTCTTTTTGGATTATCCAGTTTTTATTTTTATATTCAGTTTAAGTATTCAGCTAATAAATTTAGATGGGGATGGCTATGTCTTTGTCTGTTTTTTTTAGCGCTTGGGTTTTTAAGCAAGGAGTCTGCTTTAATTTTTCCGGTTTTATTTATTCTCTGGGACCTGACTCGGGAGAAGAAAAGAGGAGATTTATTTAAGAGAACATCTCTAATTCCTTATCTGGGTATGTTTGTGGAGATTCTGGCTTATCTTGGAATCAGGTTCAAGGTTCTTGGAAATATATTTGCCAGCAAGGATGCGTCTTTAATTTATGGCTGGTATTCTGGTGGACAGACTGACCCGTCAAGAATAATCACAGTTGTTAAAATAATAAGCTATTATATTCAGACACTTTTGTACCCAATTCATCTTGCTTTTGAAAGCAAGCTACTGGTCAGCCATAGCTGGTTTGAGCCTGGAGTAATAGGAAACGCACTGCTCCTGATAGGGTTTATAGCGCTTATTCTGATCAGCTTGAGCCGATACCCATTTTTGAGTTTTGGAGGAATCTGGTTTTTGTTATTCCTGGTTCCGGTATTGAACATTTTTCCAATTAATCATCTTGTAATGGAGCATTTTTTGTATATTCCCAGCATAGGATTTTGTCTATTTTTTTCGGTCTTGGCAATGATAGCCAGGCTCTCAATTTCCAGAACAAGACCCGTAATTATTCATTTTACAGCAATCATAATGATTTTGTTTTTCTTTCTAGTTTTAACGATTAACCGGCAATCTGCCTGGAAGGACCAGATGACTATATATCAAGATATGGTTATGAAAGCGCCTAAGCGTGTTCGGAGCTGGTTTCTTTTAGGCAATGAGCTGAACAGGAGAGGGGACAAGCTGGGAGCAATGCGGGCTTGGATTCAGGCGTGTAAGCTAGACGCGAGCGCGCCGGAAAATCATATAGCTCTTGCCGGGGTTTTGCTTGAGATAGGAAGGCTTGATGAGGGAATAAACGAGTTAAAGTTTGCGCTGAATTTAGACCCTGATAATATCATAGCTCATTATAATCTTGGGATCGCTTATGAATTAAAAGGGGAGACGGAATTGGCAAATGTGGAATATCAAAAGGCGCTCGGCTCGTGCGGGGATGATTTTAAACAATTGCTCAATCTAGGAACTATTGCGATTAAAGCGGGCAAATGCGAGCTGGCATATAAAGTTATGACTAAAATGGGCAATCAGGCTCCTGAGCGGTTCATAGGCTTATTTTGGCAAAGATGTCCGAGATAAGGTTATTAAAATTAAGGGACATTTGCCAGGAAAATTTCCCAACAACTCTCTCAGGGGCTTTTTCCTTGAATTTGATATAATTTTAAGTATGCTAATAGCCGGATAAAATAAGTTGGGTGAGAGCAGAATAGTTAAGTATGGAACGATTGGGGTCTTTGCCCTATCGTTCTTTTTTTGTCCGCATGACCGTGCGCAGGCAAGAGTGCCTGCGCCCCGAATACAGGAGGTTGAAGGATAATGTTGTCAATTGAGCAGATGAAGAGGCATTTTGATCTGGGAAAGATAGAGACGCCGGTTCTTATTATGGACAAGCGTATCATCAAGCGGAAGTATCGGGAGATAAGCGAGAGCTTGAAAGGTGTCAAGGTTTTTTATGCAGTGAAGGCGAATTCTCATCCGGAGATTCTTAAATATCTGGCAAGCCTGGGTTCTGGTTTTGAGGTTGCATCCACAGGGGAGTTAAACGACCTTTTAAAAATTGGAGTTGACCCGAAAAAGATCATTACCAGCAACACCTTGAAGATGCCTGAGTTCATCAAATCCGCTTATCAAGCTGGGGTGGAGTATTATGCTTATGATTGCGAGATGGAGATAGACAAGCTGTCCGAGCTTGCTCCTGGCGTAAAAGTATATCTTCGTATTGTAGTTGACAACTCTGGCTCTGAATGGCCCCTGAGCAATAAATTCGGGGCAGACCCATCCCGCGCCCTGGAGCTTTTGAAATATGCTAAACGCTCTCGCGTGGTTCCGTGCGGAATAACCTTTCATGTCGGGTCCCAGTGCTTGAATCCTTTGAACTGGTCTAATGCACTGATAACCACTGCGGAGATTTTTCATCTGGCGAGAAAAATCGGCATAGAATTAAAAGTGATAAACCTGGGCGGAGGCATCCCGGTCAAGCATCTCAAAAAGACTCCAAAACTCGCTGAGATCAAATGGCAGATTGAGAAGATTTTGAATGACGCTTTCAATGATTTTACGGACCTGGAGATGATGATAGAGCCGGGAAGGGCATTAGTGGGAGATGCTGGGAATATGGTGACGAGCGTGATTGCAAAGGCGGAGCGTGGTTCGGAAAACTGGCTTTATCTGGATGTGGGGGTTTTCAATGGATTGATGGAGACCATTGAGGGGTTTGGGTATGAGCTGGTGAGCGAAAAGGAGCTGAGCGGGTTTGAGGACAAGATGGAGATGGCTCTTTATACGGTTGCAGGTCCCAGTTGCGACAGCGTGGATACAATGTTCAAGGATTACCGTTTGCCAAAAGATTTAACCGTGGGCGACCTTATTTATATCAAAAACGCTGGCGCATACACCCTGTCCTACGCGTCCAACTTCAACGGAATGGACCCGCCCAAGGTCCTGTTCATAGAGGAAAAATAATCTTCATTGCTCCGGGCGCAAGCATCCTCTCGGCATTGCGCAAGTTTATTTCTCCGGCGGCAAAGTTATTATTGATAGCAATCATAAAAAGTTGACAATTTCTAAAAAATTCTTGATAATAAACTTAAGCCAATTTTCCAACAAATGGAGGACTTTAAAAAGCAGGAGATTTTAATATGAGCAAAGTCAGTCTGGCGGATATTTTGAATTTGCCCGTGGCGGAAAGAATCCTCTTGGTGGAGGACATCTGGGATAGCATTGCATCCATCCCGGAGGCGATTCCCTTGACCGAGGCACAGCGCGAGGAGTTAGACCGAAGGCTGGAGGCGTATCATCGTAATCCTCGGGAGGGTTCTCCATGGGAGGGGATCAAAAAACGAGTGCGGGCTTGAAAAAATTTTCCTTGCTGGTCCGCCCCGAAGCCGAGGCTGATCTCCGTCAGGGATATCAATGGTATGAAGCGTAAAGAAAAGGGCTGGGGAATAACTTTCTCCTTTGCATAGAGGCAACGCTTTCTGCAATTCAGGACCATCCAAAGGGTTTCCCAGAAATACACAAGGAAGTGCGAAGAGCCCTTACGCGTCGGTTCCCGTATGCGGTCTTTTATCTGCTTCAGGGCGCTACTATCGTCATCCTTGCGGTTTTTCACTGCCGAAAAGATCCGAAATCCTGGCGCCGGAGAATGGTCAGAAAAACCAGATAGCTCCCTCTCGGGCCCTTATCAGCCTATCAATTTAAGCAACTGTTTTGATGGAGCGATCTTTTCCAAGAAAAGCTAGCGGCAGGAAAAATTTTTTGGATTGTTTATCATAGCAGAAATCTCTATAAATCATAGGAGATAAAATTGACCTTAATATCAAAGTTCTCTATAATGAGGCTAAAGATAAAAATGACTGACACTCAGAAAAAAATCAAAAAGATGGTTGTTCGGATCGTTCGGGAGTTTCAGCCGGAAAAGATCATTTTGTTCGGATCACACGCAACCGGCACCGCGGGACCGGACAGCGACGCGGATCTCCTGGTGGTAATGAAACTAAAAGGCTCCCGGCGAAAAAAAGCCATTGAAATGGATATGGCTTTAGCCGGGATAGGCTTGCCCAAGGATTTGATTGTGGTCACTCCGGAAGAGGTGGAGAGATACCGGAACATCGTGGGCACGGTGATCTATCCCGCGCTTAGAGAAGGAAAGGTCTTGTATGAGCGAAGACGCTGACCGGATCAAGGTGGTTCGGCAATGGATGGAAAAAGCGGAAAATGACCTCCGCACCGCGGAGCATACAATCAAGCTCAGAAAGAATTGCCCGTTTGACACGGTTTGCTTCCATAGCTAACAATGTGCGGAAAAATATCTCAAAGCGATGCTCACTCTCCATAATGTTCCTTTTCCCAAAAGCCACGATTTGTCCGAACTGATTTTATTGTTGCCCAGGCATCTGACTATCAATGTTAAAAAGGATGAGCTGAGCACTTTGAACCGCTATTCAGTTGAGACCCGCTATCCGGGCGATTTTGAAGACCTCACACGACAAGACGCTAAAGAAGCCATCGCCATTGCCAGGAAAATCAAGCGCGAAATCAGGCGATGGATGCCCAAAGCAGTGGTTAATAATATCTGATTTTCCACCCTCTGCGGCCGGCACGGACGACTCCACGAGTCGCCCCCCTAAGCGCATCCCCGCATTTCCCGCATTCCCGGCTCCCAAAAAATCAGCCGAATTTTTCCCCCAAAAATCATCGCCGGAGCCTCAAATCCCCCCTAAAATTTCCAAAAATGCTTATTTTTTTCAATGAGTCATAAAACAGAATAATCTGCATAATATGAAATAACGACCCAAAGAGTAAAAATTGAGAGCTGATTACTTTTAAAAGTTAAGTCAAATATGGAATTATTTAGAATAGATGATTTCAGCGTAGTAACCCATTGGACGATGATGATTCTTGGTTATGAGGCTCTGTGTTTAGTTTCATCGGACAGAACTACTCCGCGGATTGCAATCTATGGCTTAAAAGATATTGATGAGCTTTCCGAAAAGATACGGGAAAATGCTCTTAAAGAAAGAGAGAGGCGCGGCGTAAAAACTTGGGCACAAGCCTAAGTCTGCGGGAATTTGCTCATTATAATCGCGGGGATAGTGGCTCTCGCTAAATTGAATCGCAGGCAGGAGCGCCTGCGCGCGAGGATTGTTTGCGTGCTTTGCGGACTTTGCGGTTGAATATTTTTTATTTCTCCGGCACTAGTGTTAAAACCGACTCGGCTTCTTTGATCACAAGCTCCGGACTCATTCGCGCGGTCATATACTGAGAGTTGTAATAAAGAGTATGCATATCCCTGTAATGAGGCGAGAGCCATTGACCGGATTCTGAGCCGTCAATCACCAGTTGCGCATTATCCGGGTCAGACATATCCATAATATGCCTCATCACGGGTCCTCCCATACACATATACTTCCATTTACCGAAGCCAGTAGGGCTTGCGTTGCGCACAGTATTAGACCCGCCCGGATGAGGGTATGGACCAATGCTCATATCAGCAAGCGGTCCGAAGCCCATTGGATGAAACCATTTGATCGTGTGCAGTCTGCCCCATTGCCAGCCCTTCATCTCTTTGCCCCAGTTTTTGCTTAGCCAGTTGAGAGCATCTGTGAGAGCCAGAACCAGGATGTCATCCCTGTCCTCCTTTTTGTTCGGAGTTCTTTTATCATCAAAAAACTCTGACTCGCCTTTAACCATCCACATCTGAACCGTAGGACCTGCGCCGCGAACAAATTTTCTATAATCCTTTTCCGGAAACTCATCCTTGAGCACACGCTCCGTAATATGGCTCATAGTCTCATAGAAGATAGTTGTGCCAATACTATCAATAGTGGCTTCACGATTCCATTCCTTGAGAATCTTCACTGCCTCAAGCAATCTCTTGTCCTTTACCTGCTTCTGCTCCACAGCCTTGAGAATCATCGGCACAAAAATATCAGCCTGCTTAACATAAACATCGTTCTGGATTCTTTTCATATCATCCATCGTGATCGGCGCCAGTTTCTGAATCAACTCCTCAATTCTCCAAGCTCTCCAGCCATCCGCATAATTTGTCCCGAAGATATACGGATACCATTCTGCGTCAACAACCTCATTATTAGCGGTCGCCATATATCCCCGCTCCGGGTCAATCGCATAAGGCGTTTCCATCAAAGGAATAAACCCAATCCAGTCATATTCTCCGCTCTCTCCCGGAACAGGCATCACCCCGATCCCCTTATTCCGAATCGGAACCAATCCGCCCGGAAGATAAATGATATGCCCATCAGCATCCGCTCCCAGCCAGTTCATATTGAGCAACTCATTGTTCTCCTGTGCCCTTATGAAATCCTGAATGCTCTCTCCCCTCATCAAAATGTTATACATAATCGCAACATTGATCAGCTTAAATTTATTCAAATCAATTTGATTCAGGCGCTCTGTAAACTGCTCAACCGTAACCGCCTCAATTAAGTTCTCAAACACCTTCGGGTCGCGCGAAAAATCCCAGCCAGTCCAGCGAAGCGCCAGAGGCGGAGTGTCCTTCGGAAGGTCAGAAGCAATATCATTTATGATCGGACCGTGGATGCTGTGTTTAATTTCTATCTTCTTCTCTATATAACGCTTATCCGGTCCTGTTTGAATTATTCCCGGACGAATCTTGATGACTTCCTTCCGAATCGCAAAGTCCCGCCATTCTCCTTTGTAAAGGTATTTCCCCGGATGAGCCTTATCGGTTTTTTCAATAAACAAATCCTGCACATCCGCGCTGGACACGGTTGCGGCCCAGGACAGCTTGCGAGTATGTCCCATCACAATAAAAGGCTGACCCGGAAAAACCACTCCATAAGCGTCAAATCCCGCGCCCTTCAAATGAATCGCATAGCAGAGAGAAGGCTCAATATGGATCAAATGCGGGTCGTTCGCAAGCATCGCGGTTTTGGTCGCGGTCAGCTTGGGACCGACCACCCAGTTATTGCTCATTTCTCTGCTCGGGAATAATGCCGCAGAATGAATCGCCTGTTCAATATCCGCAAGTTGAAGCGCGGCATCCGCGCTTAAACTGAAAATTGACGGGTCAGGTCTTCCTCCTGGAGGAAGCGGACGCGGGGAGGGAAGACGGTTCTTGAGCATCTCTTTTGGAACTATCGTTGGTCCCAGAGAGTCGTGAAGAGGATACAATTTCCACATCATATCTTTGCCATATTTTTTTGCCACTGCGTATCTCACAAGCTCCATATCCAGATTTGCGCAGAGCATTGAGCCATAGAACCTGGACAATCCAATAATGTCCGCAGGGCGGAACGGCTCTGGGGAGAAATGCAAAATCTGGAATTCAATCGGAAGCCTGTCCCTGTTCTGAGCGACAAACGCATTCATCCCATCGCAAAACGCCTGCAACTGTGCAAAAATCTCCGGGTTGGTCTTTTTCAGCATAATCTCTCCCACCTGCCCCAGATAGTTCATCCCCATAATCCTCATCCGCTTGTCAATCGCTAAGGTGGAAATCTGAAGACCTTCTATGGAAGGACCCGGAACTCCGACATTACCGAAAATCTCGCATAGACGGCCCATAGCAATTGCCCGGAACAATGTTATCTGCCATAGCCGGTCTTGCGCCTGAATATATCCGTCTGCAAAAAATAAATCGTGCTCATCTTCTGTGAAGATATGCGGAACGCCCCACTGGTCTCTATAAACTTGCACAGGCCCGTGCAAGCCCGGCAACTTAAGGGTTCCGCTCACCTGAGGCAGAGTCGGATTCTTCTCATACTCAGGCATCCGCCGGAGCGCACAGCCAGCCACCAAAATCAAGCCCGCCAATAAAACCACTACATAACTTTTCATTCGCTCCATCTCATCCTCCTATTCTTTATCTTCATCCTTCATTTCTCCTTTTTAATCCTTTGCTCATAAAGTCATTGCCCAGCCTCCCCCTCTTAGACTGCCAGATTCTTCTGGAGAATCCGCGTGGCGTAAGTTCCGAGCGAGCAGTTATGAGTGACCATAAGTATGGTTGTTCCCGCGAGATGAGCTTTTTTGATCATCTCCATAATGGATTTTTCAGTCTCGGAATCAAGGTCTCCGGTCGGCTCGTCGCAGAGCAGGATGCTCGGCTTGTTGATCAATGCTCTGGCAATCCCCACTCTCCTCTGTTGACCCATTGAAAGCTCATCAGCATAAGCTGTGAGTCGGTCTCCAAGTCCCATCCGTCTAAGCGCTTTTTCAGCAAGCTCCGGATCGTCCTTTTTCCCTGCAAGACGCAAAGCCAATCGGACATTATCCAGAGCGTTAAGATGCGGAAGCATACTCTGGAACTGAAAGACCAGACCAATGTTTCTGGCGCGGAATTTTGTCAATTCAGAATCGCTCATCTGAAAAATGTCCTCGCCAGCTATATAAACCGTGCCATAAGTCGGTCGGGTCAAGCCAGCAATGATGTTGAGGATAGTGGTCTTGCCTGACCCGGACGGACCGAACAGCATCACAAACTCGCCTTTCTCAACCTCAAAGCTCAATTCGCCGATAGCCACGATCCGGTTCAAGCCCTTTCCGTAGACCTTGCTGACTTTATGCACTTTAATCATTCTCCGCTCCGTATTGCCTGATAAGGCTCAAGCTGGCTTACGCGGAGCGCGGGATAAAGCGCGGCAACGCTCCCGGTCAAAAGCGCCAGGCAGAGCGCAATCAAAAACACTGGAATCAATTGAGAGGCTTGGGGCTGAAAGAACGGGATGGCAAGGCTTTGCGAGATCAAGCTAGAAAAGCCTAGAATCAATCCGGTGGACACAATAAGTCCGAGGATGCTTCCGCTCAAACAGATCAGAATTCCTTCTATTATAATCATCCGGAAGATGAACCAGCGGGTTGCGCCCAGGGAGCGCAGAATTCCTATCTCGCGCTTGCGTTCATTGGTTGCCATTGCGAACACGAGCGCGATCAGAAGCGCGGTTGCGGTCCAGATGGCATAGCTTGCGGAGCTGAGGTCTCTGAGGACTATTGAGAGGTTTTGACCGAGCTTATTGGATAAATCACATGGCTGGAGGATGCTCAGTTCGGGAATTTTTTGCTCAAGCTCAAAAGCCGCGCGAGAAGCAGGCAAGCCTCCTTGATTTTCAGGTTTCAGCTTGATCAGAACCGCAGAGATTTGGCTTGGAGAAATTTGTAAAGCCTGTTCCGCTTTAATCCCGGATTCCTCTGCCATCTGATAAGCGCTTGATAGAGGAATAAAGACCGCGCGGTCCAAGCCTATTCCGGTTGGAGACAGAACCCCAGCAACATGGAAAGAATGTCCGTAAAATTTCAAAGTGTTTCCGGGCTCCAAGCCCAGAGCGGCTCCCGCCAGAACCTCATCGCCTAAAATTTGGTCAAAGGAACCTGTTTTGAGCCAGGGCTTAATGATGAAATCTGTCTCTGGTTCAAAACCGATCAGATAGATATTCCGCAACGAGCAACAACCGGCGTTGCTCAGGGACTTGATGAAAAGCTGGGACGAGGTTTTAGACACAAAGTCAAAACGCGAAATGCGGTCCTGAATGGATTTGTCCATATAAAAGACCGCGGCTTCACCCGTGAGATATGCCCTGGCAAGCTCCTGGCTCAATCCGCGCGGAACAGCGACCAGGTCCGCGCCTAAACGCTTTAAGCCAAGCCCCAGGCTCTGCTGGCTCGCCAGATCAATCAGAAGCGCGCTTACCTGCAGACCCACCACCACTGCCACGCTCACCGCGAGAATCAGATAGCGGAACAAATGGCGACGGATATTCTTCCGAACCAGATACAGAGTGAGAAAATGCTTCATTTCAAACTAAGTCCTTGAATAATTCCGCCAATAGCGGTCAACGCCATCAGAACCGAGAGAAGCATCAGAGCCGGAAGCGTGCCTATACGGCAGGGCATCTTACATAAGCCAGTGGTCTTAAGCGGAAACAGCGCAAGCATGCCTGCTAAAATGAACAGCGCCACGGAACAGGCAAACAAGGCTTTTCTCTGCGGACGGATGAGAGCGGTCCCGCAGATTGCAATGCACATAATCCTGAGCGCTGTCTCAGCCTTTGCTTTGCTGAAAAATTTATGAGGTTGAAAAATTCCCCCATACTTCGGAGCATATCTTCCCTTGCCGCAAACCGGAAAGATATACCAGGGCGTCAAAATCAGGGTCAGACCCAGAAGAATAATAATAATCGCTCCAGTAATTCTTTCTGACATCTTCAAAATCATACAATAAAGGGCAACTGATGGCAATAATACCCTTGCTTGCTTTTGCCAAATTGTATGACTATTATTGGGACAAGTAAAATTTTTCGCGGGAGCAGTTGAATGAACAAGCCGGATTTGTTTGAGGCGTATCCTAATTTGGAAAAGACGATTCCGTTTATACCGCTTGGCAATTATCCCACGCCGGTTGAGAGGATGAGGATGCTTGGAGAGATTCTGGGATATTCCGGGTTATGGGTAAAGCGGGATGATTTAAGCTCTGAGAAGATGGGCGGGAACAAGGTAAGGGTGATGGAGTTTTTGCTCGGGGAGATGAAGGCGAAAGGGAAGAGGGTTGCTATTTCGCCTGGTGCATTAGGAAGTAATCAGATTCTTGCTTCTGCTATTTATGGAAAGGAGCTGGGGTTTAAGATAGTTGGCGTGTTTTTCAAGCAGTGCGCCACTGACTATATGTGCAAGCATATGTTGATTGATAAAGCAATGGGAGTTGAATTTCATCATTGCAGTAGTCCTTATATTGTCCCGCTGGTTGTTCTGTGGCAATTCGTGAAACACTTTGACCGGGAGAGGATGCAGTTTCCGTTTTATATTCCGACTTTTGGGTCTTCTGCAACCTGCGCGCTTGGGTATTTTAATGCGATGTTTGAGTTGAGGAAGCAGATTGAGCGAGGGGAGTGTCCTGAGCCAGATTATATTTTTGTGACAGCTGGCACTGGTGGGACAATGGCTGGGATACAGCTTGGCGCAAAGGTTCTCGGGATGAAGAGCAAGACCATCGGGGTGCGGATCACTGATTATATTGCTTGCAATGAGCGTATAGTGGCAAGCATCCTGAACCGGGCAGTCAAGCATCTTAGAAAAGCTGGTGCGGATATTCCTGACCTGCGTTTTAATAAAAATGACATTACGCTGATTCACGATTTTTTTGGAGGGGAATACGCTAAGGTCACGGATGAGGCGCTCGCGGCAAAAAAGACTCTAATGGAAATAGAGGGATTGACTTTAGACACTACTTACACAGCGAAAACAATGGCCGCTATGCTCAAATACCTTAAGGATAATGACCTGAGGGATAAAAACATCTTGTTCTGGCATACATATAATACCAAAGACCTGAACAAATTCCTGTCTCCAAACCTCTCTGCTAAAGACCTGCCAGAAGCGTTTCAGTGTTATTTTTCAGAAAAATAGTCTAAAATTTTCCTGAATTATTATTTCAGGAGGGATACAATGAAGATGCCAGTTAAAATTATGCCTTGTCTGGATATGCAGAATGGGAGAGTGGTTAAGGGCGTGCATTTTGTGAACATCAGGGATGCCGGGGACCCTGTGGAATGCGCAAAGGCGTATTGTGAGCAGGGAGCAGATGAGCTGGCGATGCTGGATATTACTGCGACAGTTGAAAACAGACCTACTTTGATTGAGGTTGTGAAAAGGGTTGCGGAGGTTGTTAGTGTGCCGTTCACGGTTGGAGGTGGAATAAAGGATGTTGCGTCAGCAGAGGCTGTGTTAAAAGCAGGTGCGGATAAAGTTTCAACCAGTTCAGCGGCGTTCAGGAATCCGGAGGTGATCAAGGAAATGGTCAAGGAGTTTGGCTCGGAGCGTGTCACGGTTGCGATAGATGTTGACCAGAATCCGAGGATGCCATCTGGTTATGAGGTTTATATAGATGGTGGAAGGACTGCAACTGGAGCGGATGCGATTGAATGGGCAAAAAGGGTTGATGATTTTGGAGTGGGTTGCATTCTGCCGACCAGCAAAGCTGGAGACGGAGCCAGGACTGGATATGATCTGCCAGTGATAAAAAAGATGGTTGCGGTTGTTAAGGCGCCAGTTGTGGCTTCAGGGGGAGCAGGCAGGATGGAGCATTTTTATGAGGCGGTTCAAGCAGGGGCAAGCATACTTCTTGCGGCTTCGGTTTTTCACTTTGGCATAATCAAGATTCCAGAGCTTAAGAAATACTTGCGAGAAAAAGGGCTTGAGCTTGCGTGATGAAAAACCTCAAATGACTCACACGGAAAGGTTAAAAAACGCTCTCCAGCATAAGCCGGGTCCAATTCCGATTGATTTTGGCTCCACTGCTGTCACTGGCATTCACGCATTGGTGGTGGAAAAATTACGCGATTATTTTGGACTAGAGAAAAGGCTGGTAAAGGTCTGGGAGCCGTATCAATTTTTAGGTGAGATTGAGGATGACTTGAAGGATGCAATGGGGATTGACACGGTTGGCATCACGCCCCGCAACACTCTTTTTGGATTCGCGAATGAAAACTGGAAGGAATTTAAGACTCCGTGGGGTCAAGTGGTTCTTGTCTCAGAGCATTTCCAGACCAAGCCGAGTCCAGAGGGCGGTTTTTTAATTTATCCTTGCGGAGATACAACCGTGTCTCCTTCTGGACATATGCCGAGGACAGGCTTTTTCTTTGATAGCATCATCCGCCAGGAGCCGATTGAAGAGACAAATCTCAATGTTGAGGACAATCTGGAGGAGTTTCAGCCAATCTCGGATGAGGACCTGATATATTTTGCATCTGAGGCAAAGCGGATAGAGGGGTCAGGGCGCGCGGTTGTTGCCACTTTTGGAGGGACCTCTCTAGGAGATATTGCGCTTGTGCCGGGACCTTTTCTCAGGCATCCGCGAGGGATTCGGGATGTTGAGGAATGGTATATATCTCTTGTGACGAGACAGGATTTTATTCATAAAATTTTTTCAGCGCAGACCGAGATTGTGCTAAAGAACCTGGAGAAGATATATCAAAAGGTTGGAGATTTACCGCAAGTGGTTTTTGTCTGCGGAACTGATTTTGGCACTCAGAATTCTCAATTCTGCTCTCCGAAAACCTTTGACTCTCTTTATGCTCCATATTACAAAAAGATCAATAATTGGATTCATATGAACACAAAATGGAAAACTTTTAAGCATTGTTGCGGATCAATTGAAGTCTTGATGAAAAATTTCATTGATGCTGGGTTTGACATCATCAATCCTGTTCAGCTTTCGGCAAAAGGAATGGAGCCGAAAATTTTAAAGGAGCGTTACGGAGAGAAGTTGGTTTTCTGGGGAGGAGGAGTAGACACGCAACAGACCCTCCCGTTCGGAACGCGGGAACAGGTGCGCGCTGAGGTCTTGAAAAATTGCGAGATTTTTTCAAAGGGCGGTGGCTTTGTCTTCAACGCTGTGCATAACATTCAGGCAAATGTGCCAGTGGAAAATGTAGTAGAGATGATAGAGGCGGTGAGGGAATTCAATGGGGAATAATCGTTCGCAGGCAAGGGTGCCTGCGCCACGAATTGTATCGCCACTAAAGTGGCTCGGAGAATTTAAAGGAGGAGAAAAGATGAAGATTTTCAAGCGTAACCTGGTTTGGGCAATTGGGGTTTTATTTTTCAGCGCTCAGGCTTTTGCTCAGATGACGATTTTTGAGAAGCCGTTGAGTCCGAGAATTGCGAATTATGATATAGATGTCAGGCTGGAGCCGAAGCAAAGGCTGGTTTCTGGTAAGGAGACATTGACCTGGTTTAATAAAACAAGTGAGCCAGTGAGCGAGCTTCAGTTTCATCTTTATCAGAATGCTTTTCGGAACAACAAATCTACTTTTATGAAAGAGTCCAGAACGCGGATGAAGCAGGAGCCATTAAAGGACAGCGAGCTTGGTTTTTGCGAGGTTAAGAGGCTCTGGCTTGGGAGCGGAGAGGACTTAAGCGGTAAGAGCGAGTTTATTCATCCTGATGATGACAATGCAGAGGACAAGACAGTGATGAGGGTTTTGCTTCCCAAGCCTGTTCAGCCGGGAGAGAGCATTGTGGTTCATATTGAGTTTATGACCAAATTACCTGAGCCTCCGATTGCGAGAAGTGGCGCGAAGGGAGATTATTTCTTTGTCTCTCAATGGTTTCCGAAAATCGGGGTCTTTGAGACCGGCAAATGGAACTGTCACCAGTATCATTCGCATACAGAGTTTTATGCGGATTTCGGGGTCTATGATGTGAAGATGACGGTTCCGGAGAAAAATATAGTTGGCGCAACCGGCTTGGAGGTGAGCAAGACCAAAAACAATGATGGCACTATGACACATTTTTATCACGCAGAAGATGTTCACGATTTTGCTTGGACAACAAGTCCTGATTTTCTGGAATTCACAGGCGAACAGAATGGCGTGAAAATCAGGGCGCTTGTGCAGAAATCTCATCGCGCGCAGGGCAAAAGGCATATTGACGCGGCAAAGCTCGCGATTGAATACTTTGAAAAATGGTATGGGGACTATCCGTTTCCGAATCTGACTGTTGTTGACCCTGCAAAAGGCGCAAGCGAGACCAGCGGTATGGAGTATCCGACTTTGATCACTGCTGGCACAATTACAGGCTTGCCCAGAGGGGTGCGCTCCCTTGAAATGGTCATCATTCACGAGTTCGGTCATAACTTCTGGTATCATATTATTGCTAGCAACGAGTTTGAGGATTCCTGGCTGGACGAGGGCATCAATACTTATTCCGAGATTCAAATTATGCACGATATTTTTGGCGCAGAGGGCAGTATGGTGGATTTTCTTGGACTCAAAGTGGATGACCTTCAGATGAGAAGATATGGCTATGTCAGGACTCCGGACGCAGACCCGATTGTTAAGAACGCCTGGGAGTATTACAGCGGAGCGAGCTACGGAGCAATGAGCTATGACAAACCAGCAATGATGTTGATTACTCTGGAGAACTATCTGGGTCGGGAGACAATGTTGAAAATTATGCGCGCTTACTTTGAGCGATGGAGATTCAAGCATCCCAAGACCAGGGATTTTGTGGCAGTGGCAAATGAAATCGCTGGACAAAACCTGGATTGGTTTTTCAATCAGGCGCTTTATACCAATGCCATTCTGGACTATGCGGTAGATAAAGCGTCAACCAGAGAGTTGCCAGATGGACAGGGATATGATTTTACTGCCTCGGTCTCTGAGACGGATGAACTAGAAAAGAAAAAGCCTGAGCCAGGCAAAGGCTTAAAAGATGAAAAGGAGAAAATGTATATAAGCGAGGTCTGGGTGAGAAGGCTAGGAGATTTTATCTTTCCGGTTGAGGTTGAAATGGAATTTGAAAACGGAGAAAAAATCCGGGAGAAATGGGACGGAAAGGATTTATGGGTTAAGTATAAATATCTGAAGCCTGTTAAACTGGTCAAGGCAGTAGTTGACCCGGATAAAAAAATCCCGCTGGATTTGAACTGGAAGAATAATACCAAGACCGTGAAACAACAGATGAAGGATGAGGCGAAGAAAGGCGGGTATGTTCAGATGCTCAAATTTGCGCTGAATCCGCAATGAAAATCTAAACAGGAGGCTAAAGGGCACTCAAATCAGACAATATCTCCATTGAGAAAAACAGAGCTAATAGCTTTTTGCCCGAGGATTATTAGTTGCGATAATAGTTGGTCTAAATTTGTTTGATGTCCGGGCAAATTAAGGGCAATTAAATTTGCGATTTTCCCAGGCTCAACTGACCCTAACTCCTTCTCTCGGAACACTGCGCGGGCGGCATTGATGGTTGCCATTTGCAGGATTTCAAATGGCTTGAGCTCTCTTCCAGGATAATCTTTTCGGAGTTCAAGAACCTTTTTCATCTCATTCCATAAGTTTGTATCTCCAGCGCTTGCCGGGGAATCGGTTCCAAGCGCAACCGGAATTCCAGCATCCAGCATTTTTGGCACTGGCGCGAGCTTACCTGTCAAATGAAGATTGCTCCTTGGACAATGCACCACAGCTCGCGCTTTGGAAATGATTTCCAGGTCTGACTCCGATACCTCCACACAATGGATCAAGGTCATATCCTCGTCAATCAAATCCGCAAGGTATTGTGCGGGTGAGCAGAAAGCTGGCTGGAACTTGATTTTCATCAAAAGTTCCTTTGAATAAAGACGCTCTAGGATTGGACCGGTTCCGCTCCGGATAAATTCCACTTCATCTTCACTCTCAGCCAGATGCGTGCACAGGCAGAGGCCGCGCGCGGCACTCATTTCTTTTGCCTGCTGGTAGAGCAACCTGCTCGCGGTATAAGGCGTGTGCGGGCTTAAGCCGAGTTTGGTTCTGCCAATCGCGAAATTAAATTCCGCCAGATGGGCTTTTGCAATGTCAATTTTGGGGTTTAGATTTTGTTCCCGAATCTCAATCAGCTCGTAAAACGCAGTGGAAAAAAGCGGGCTTTGATGATGCACTTCAAGCATAACCGGATCGCTCACCACATCTCCGAGAGAGGTGATTCCGAGCTTTAGCTGGTTTTTTATTTGTTTTTGCGCGGCGCGGGCATAGCTTGCTGAATCCCATTTTCGTTTCTCTCTGATGAGCCGGATAAGCCAGTCTGTGAAACCTCCATCAGCAGAGAGCCTTTTAAATCCAGAAAGCTCAAGATGAGTATGCGCGTTAATTAAACCTGGAATCAAGAGTTGATAATGGAATTCCTGGGCTTTTGGATATTTTTTCTTGAGACTTTTACGCGTGCTGATTTCAAGAATTTTTCCAGCGCGGATAGCGATTGCGGAATTTCTGCGCAGAGGACTTGTAATGGGCAAAATGAGTTCCGCGCTGACGATTTTCATCAAGTTGAATTTTCAGCTGACGGATTTGAGCTTTGTCTTTTTTCCGTTGATGGCTTTGATCCGGTTCTTCTCATCCACAAATACCAGTCTGGGCTGATAATTTTTTATCGCCTCTTCGTCCAGCGTTACAAAGCTGGCAATAATTACCTGGTCTCCAGGCTCAGTCAACCTCGCCGCCGCGCCATTGACGCAAATTCTTCCTGAACCTGGCTCCGCTGGGATAGCATAAGTGGAAAAACGATTTCCATTAGTAATGTTCCAGACCTGCACTTCCTCGTAATGAACGATGTCCGCGGCGTCCATCAATGTCCGGTCAATTTCAATACTTCCCTCATAATCCACAAGCGAATGCGTCACTGTGCCGCGGTGAATTTTGGATTTCAACATACTTCTCTGCATTATCCTTACCCCTTTCTTTTATTTTGCGGACAAATCCGGAGATTGTCAATTAAGCGCGTTTTACCAATCCAGACCGCCATCAGCATCTGACAGGGCTTGTCTATAATTTTAACCGGCTCCAGCTTCTCCGAGTCCCGAATTTCTATGTATTCAATTCTCAGCTTTGGAATTTTTTCCAGCATCCTGCGAGCAGTTTGAATCAATTTATCCGCGTGTCTCTCTCCAGCTTTAACCTGTTCGCGTGCTAAAAAAAGCGCCTGAGAAAGCGCGCGTGCTTGTTCTCGCTCCTCTTTAGAGAGATAGCTGTTCCGGCTGGACATTGCTAAACCATCTTTTTCGCGGATGGTTTTTGCGCCAATGATTTTGATCCGGAAGTTTAGGTCTTTAGTCATTTGCTCAATCACTTTTAATTGTTGATAGTCTTTTTCTCCAAAGACCGCTACATCTGGGTGGACGATATTGAAGAGCTTGGCAACTACCGTTGCAACTCCCCTGAAATGTCCAGGACGAAAATCTCCACAAAGCCCCTGGCTAAGTTTTTCAACTTCAACAAAAGTTTGATATCCCTCTGGATACATATCCTTCACGCTCGGGAAAAAAACATAGTCAACGCCCAATGGCTTTAGCTGTGCAAGGTCTCCCTTCAAATCTCGCGGATAGCGATTTAAGTCTTCCTTTGGACCAAACTGCGCCGGGTTCACAAATATGCTTACAACCACAATATCTGAAATTTTTCTTGCGCGTCTGACAAGGGAAAGATGTCCCTGGTGAAGGTATCCCATTGTTGGCACAAACCCGATGGTTTTTCCCTGGCGCTTTAACGCCATTGAAACCGCTTGCATTTTTTTCGCGCTTTTAATAACCCTCATTTTCTGCTCCAGACCGAACCCTTTCACCATGAGCCTCTAAAAACTATGTTCTGGTCCCGGGAACTTTTTTTCCTTCACTTCTTTGCAAAATTGCTCCACTGCTTTTCTGGATTCCTCATACAGGTTTGCGTATTGTTTTACCATTTTAAGTTTCCGAGCTGGATATAGCCCCAGCAGGTCGTGAAGCACCAGAACCTGACCATCACAATGTATTCCAGCTCCAATCCCAATGGTCGGGATGCTTAGCATCTCTGTGATCTCCTTTGCCACTTCTGCAGGAACTAGCTCCAGAACCACTGCGAATGCTCCTGCCTCTTCCACCGCGCGAGCATCCTCCAACAGCTTCTTCCTTGTCCTCTCATCTTTTCCCTGAACCTTGAAGCCTCCCAGGCGATGAACAGACTGCGGAGTTAGCCCAATATGCCCCATCACAGGTATGTCAATGTTCACAATCGCGGAAATGGTCTCAGCCATATTTGCTCCACCTTCCAGCTTCACTGCCTCGGCATTCGCCTCTTTAAGAGCCCTTCCCGCATTCTGTTTTGCCTGCTCCAGACTCGCCTGATAACTCATAAACGGCAGGTCAAAAACCACTAGCGCACGCTCTCTTGCCCTTGCTACCATCCGCGTATGATAAATCATCTCATCCATCGTGACCGGAAGCGTGTTGGGAACCCCTTGAATAACCGTGCCAACGCTGTCCCCAACCAGAATGATGTCAATACCTGCATCATCCACGACCTTGGCAAACGGATAATCATAAGCCGTGATCATCGTGATCTTCTCCCCGGCTTGCTTCATTGCGCCAATCTCAAGGATGGTAACTTTTTTCTTCTTCTCCATTTCAAACTCCTCTGCTTGCTCAAATCCGTTTTCGTGGCGCGGACAACCTTGTCCGCTCACAACTAAAACAAAAAAGCCCCCCGACCCCAACCGGGAGGCTTTGATTTCTTGCCTCGGTTGACTGTCCCGCAAAAACGGGATCAGCCACCTCTGACGTCTAACTACCTTCCACGGTCTCGGTCCGGGTTCCCCGGATCCAAGCTCTAATTTGCGTTCTCTGCTTCCTGCTCCGCAGGACTTCTTACTTCTGGCATTTATATTAGATAAAAAAATCCTGAATGTCAAAATCCGGGGAATGATCCGCAAAATTTTATTGTCCAAACCTTGCTGAAACTTTCTCAAAGCCTGGATGAATATCATCAGAACAAAGGCAAAATAAAAAATCAGCCCGAAAATCCCGCGAGTCGCCCAGAGTTGAAGAAGCTTCTGGTAAAGGTCAAAAAGTCAACGCAGATCAGGATGAGCAAAACCGATTAAAGGTTTCAATCACAGACCCTTCATTTATGGCGGAGAACCAGCTTACCTGCTCTGAAGTATGTGTCTATTATCAAGCTAAAAAACCCTTTAAGTGGAGTCTCTCCGGAATCTTGTCAGCGTTATATCACACACCTTTTTGCTTGCTGGTCAAGCGCAATCATCACCGGATCGTATTTTACCGGTAAGCAAACTTATGTAGAAGCATAGAAGGTTTGGGGGACTGCCTTTTTTCCATTTCCATCTGAAAACTTAGGCGGGCTGACGCATAAAAAGCCAGCAACACAGCTATTCCTGGGGACATATAGAAATATTCCAGAGCAAATGATATGACCAGAATAACCACCAGCCCTATCAGACTGGCAAAGGCGCATTCACGAAAAAAAGGATGAGGATGCCGTCTGCTAAGGAATAATAAAGCCTTGATCAGCCGATAAATAAGATAAAAGAAAGTCACTAAGCCAGGGACCCCGGATTCTCCCAGAATTGCCAAGTATTGATTATGAGCTGTGGTTCCCATTAAAACTTGCGAAAAGTTGGAGTAGCCCACTCCAATAAGATATTTAGAACCAATTCTTTTAAGCCCTGTTCGCCAGATTATTTCTCTTCCGCCAAGGTCAACCGGTAAGCTGGACCACTCCTGCTTCTCAAAGGTCTGTTTAATTCGCTCTTCCACCGGGCTTCTTAGCAGTAAAAAATTTGCTAAGGCAAGCGCAATTAAAGTTACAGCAATATATCTTCGCCTTTGTAAAAAGGAGATAAAGATAAGAGACGCCCAGAGAGCAAACCACGCGGTTCGCGAAAAGGTGGTGATTAATGCCAGACAGATCAGCACCCAGAGCGAGAGCATCAGCCATGTTGGAAATAATTCCCTGGATTTTCCAAGCAGGATTATATTGAAATAAAACGCTAGCAATAGAGCTAAAATGCTTGCATATCCGTTCAAGCCTTCCATCATTCCTTTAGCCCGATAAAATTCATCTATCTCAGATGAGTGAGTGAGATAGCGATAAACCGTTATAATGGAGCCAATACTAAAAGCCACAAGGATCACTCTCAATAAATTCTTTATGTCCTTTTCTTCCCTGAAAACCCGGAAAATCATAAAATAAATAAAAGCATAGCTTGCCCATTTAACTAAATGCCCAATGGAATTGGCGACCAGCAAAAAACTGTAATGAAAATAAAATCCAAAAATAGAAGTGAGAGTACACGCGATAAGATAAAGCGAGAAGGGAATGAGTAGATATAAGTCATTTTTCCTTCTCAACCTCGGCTGGAGCAGGCTATTCAGAAAAAAAACTAGAACCGCCATCCAGACAACATAATCATCAAGCTCGGTAGATACCTGGGTCGGTAATTCAATTACATTGACCGTTGGAGATATAGGCATAAACAAAAAAACCAGATAAATCCAGCGCTTGATATTGATCTGCGCCCAGCCCAGAACCGCGAGAATAATAATACCGATCAAATAGTAGAGCAGTTTTTCCTGCGCAAAGAGAGCAAAGAGCAGAGAGAAAATCAGGAGCAGAAAAAACCCCAGGACGAGTTCCTGCCTTCTGCCAAAAGCGCTGAAAACCGATTCCTTCATTTACCCCTGCTCCTCGGTCTTTTCTGCTTTAATCCCATTATGGTTTAGGCTCTTGTTTGGCTTTTGATTCCAGAAATATCTTTACCAGATCAATCGGCACAGGGAAAATAATAGTGGAATTGTTTTCAGCAGAAATCTCGGTCAGGGTCTGAAGGTAGCGAAGCTGAAGCGCCATCGGACTCTTAAAGATAACATCCGCGGCTTCACTTAATTTCTGTGCGGCTTGGAATTCTCCTTCCGCGTGTATAATCTTTGCTCTTCTCTCCCGTTCCGCCTCTGCCTGTCTTGCCATTGCCCTCTGCATCTCTTGCGGAAGGTCAACATGCTTGATCTCAACTGCGCTAACCTTTACTCCCCATGGGTCTGCGTGTTTGTCTAAAATGCCCTGAAGCTCCTGGTTCAATTTCTCGCGCTCAGAAAGAATCTCATCCAGAACCGCCTGTCCTAAAACCGAGCGGAGCGTGGTCTGCGATAACTGGCTCGTGGCATAAAGATAGTTCTCAACCTGAATAACAGCCTTGAGAGGGTCAATCACCCGGAAATAAACCACTGCGCTCACTTTTAGCGTCACATTGTCCTTGGTGATTACATCCTGGGGCGGAACATCAAGCACAACTGTCCGAAGGCTTACCCTGACCGCCCGGTCAACAACCGGAATAAGTAAAATCAAGCCCGGTCCTTTAGGCCTGCCTAGAACCCTTCCAAGACGAAAAACCACAGCCCGCTCATACTCGTTCAAAATCTTCACCATCATTCCGAGCAAAATTAGCCCGAAAATGATTAACAGAATTAGCCCAACTATTCCTGGTCCCATAATCTCCTCCTTTGCTTAATCACTTTTTCTTTACCCTCAATGTGAACTTTTCCATCCCTACCACAACCACCTGCTCACCTTTCTTGATCTCTCCGTTGACGCTCTCCGCATTCCACCATTCTCCGTGAACAAAAACCTTACCCCTTGGATTCAAATCTGTGCTTGCCTCGCCCTCCATTCCAATCATCTCCTCACCGCCGGTTTTAACCTGCGTGCGATGCGCCCTTAAAATTCGCTCCCCCACAACTAATAATACAGTTGCCACAAAAACTATTATAGGAATCAAAATTGACCAGCTCACTCTCACATTCCAGCTCCTTTCAGTCTCAAATAGCATCAGCGAGCCATAGGTCAGAAAGGCTAGACCAGCTATACTCAGAAACCCATAACTCGTGATGAAAATCTCCGCGATCAGACATCCAATTCCGAGAATGATCAAAACCAGTCCTATATAGTTTACATCAAGCGTTGGCGCAATCAAGGCAATCAAGACCAAAGCCGCTCCAATCACCCCAGGAAAAATCATTCCGGGAGCCTTAAACTCCAGCGCAATCCCCAAACCCCCGAGCAAAAGCAGAACCAGAATTACATTCGGATTATTGATCAGATGCTGAAGTGTCTGGCCCAGATTCATTGTCAACTCCTCAACCTCTGCATCCTTGCTTTTTATCATGACCGTTTGCGCCTTGCTCAACTGAACCGATTTGCCATCCATCCACTTCAATAAATCATCAAAATCATCTGCTATCCCATCAATTACCTTTAACTTCAGAGCTTCCTGCGCAGTAATGCTCTCGCTCTCCTTAACAGCCTTCTCAACCCAGTCCGCATTCCTGCCCCGCTCCTGAGCAACACTCCGCACCCAGCCAGCCGTGTCCTTGGTCGCCTTCTTCATCATCACATCATCTTCTGGTATGGGCTGATACTGGACCATAAACGGCATCATAACCGGATGAGCCGCGCCGATATTGGTTCCCGGAGACATCACTGCAAGATGAGCGCCAATAGTAATCATCATACCTGCGCTTGTGGCGCTTGCTCCTTTAGGCGAAACAAACACCACCACAGGAACCTTTGCAGAGAGAAATTTCTGAACAATGCTCTTTGTTGAGTCCAGCATACCGCCCGGAGTGTCCAGAGTAATCACCACTGCTTGAGCCCCTCGGCTCTCAGCCTTCTCTATCCCCTGAATAACAAAGTCCGCAACCGAATTATCAATAATGCCATCTATTTTCAGCCGGAAGACCTTTTCCGCTCGCGCCTGTGAGCAGAAAAAAACCAGAGCAGAAGCAAAAACTACTATTGAGACCCTTAAACTCTTCATCCAGTCTTCTCCTTTGCCAGATAATTCAAAACCTGTTTGATGTCAGACCACACCTCTCTCTTACCAGCATTATTATACAATAAATACGCTGGATGATAAGTGGGCATTACCGGAATCCCGTTATATTCCCACCATTTTCCCCGAATACGACTGATAGGCTCCTCTGAACCCGTCAATAACTGCGCGGCAAACTTGCCCAGCGCAATCAAAACCCTGGGCTGGATGATCTTTATCTGCCTCTCCACAAAGCCCTTGCACTCTTTAACCTCCTCCGGACTAGGGTCCCGATTCATCGGCGGACGACACTTTACCACATTCCCGATAAAAACCTTCTTGCGCGGAATCTTCATTCCCCGTTCAATAATATCCGTGAGCAGTTTCCCTGCCGCGCCCACAAAAGGTCTCCCGCTTAAATCCTCCTCTGCGCCAGGAGCCTCGCCAACAAACATCACCTCTGCATTCAGGTCCCCCTCTCCAAAAACCACACAGGTTCGGGTCTTTGCCAGTTCGCACTTATTGCACCCCCTGACCTCTTTTCTCAATTTCTCCAGAGCATCCTGCTTCCTGCGGAAAACCGGGTCAATGCTTTCTCTCGGAATCTCATCAATACCAAGCTCTTTCAAAATCTCCAGCCTGCTCTCAGCCTGCTCTATAATCTTCTCAATCCTCTTTTTAGGCATAGAACTAAATTAGCATAAATAAATCCTAAAATAAAATGTATAAATTTTTCCTGCATTTACCCTGCCCGGGCTCAGGGCATAATCCCCAATTTTTACCACAGAGATTTGGTGAAGCTCTGACGATTGAAAGAAAGATTGGATGCAAAGAAGAAAGTTTTGAGGACACTTGACAATTTTATACATAGCAGGCACTGGAAAGCTACTTGACAGGATTAGCAAAATGTGCTTAAATAGTATCCAAGAAATCTGGTTCTTTACATTGTGTAAAGAAAAGGAGGGAAAAATGAAAAAATTGTCAAGTGTTGCAGTTCTGCTGGTTTTATTTTCAATAGCAATTTTTATGAGCGGTTGCGGCGACGCGGTCCAAAGGAATGGAGAAGAAACCCTGAATCACGGTTCCGGGTTTGGTTTGAGTCAGAATTTTGCCACTGCCCGTCCGAACACTTTTATTAACTCTCATCCCACTGACCCATCAAATTCCACAGATGCAACCTTTACCTATTCCTGCGATAAGAAGCGCTGTTCCTATAAGTGCAAGCTGGATGCAGGGGTATGGGCAAAATGTCCAAAATCAGGCAAAACCTATTCAGGGCTTAGCGAAGGGGCTCATACTTTTATGGTCAAAGCAAAAAATCTGGCAAACGACTTATGGGACAAAACTCCGGCAAGTTATTCCTGGACCATTGACACCAGCATACCTGATACGGTGATCAGTTCCGGACCGAGCAATCCAACCTCTTCTACGGATGCATCATTTGTATTTTCCTGCACAGGCGCTCCGTGCTCCAGCTTTGAGTGTCAGATGGATGGCTCTGGTTTCACTGCCTGCTCTTCTCCTGCGAATTATTCCGGATTGAGCGAGGGGGCTCATACCTTTGAGGTGCGCGCAAAAAATGCCTCTGGCACTCCTGACCCAAGCCCGGCAAGTTATTCCTGGACCATAGACCAAACTCCTCCAGAGACAGTCATCACTTCCAACCCTGCCAATCCGAGCAATTCAGAGGATGCCAGCTTCAGCTTTACCTGCAATGACCTCACTGTTTGCGTTTTTCAATGCCAGTTGGATGGAGGAGGATTTTCAAGTTGTACCTCGCCGAAAACTTATTCCGGGCTATCAATTGGGGAGCATACTTTTATGGTCTTCGCGATTGATCAGCTGGGACATATAGATTCAACTCCAGCAACATATAGCTGGACCATAGATTTAGGACTAGGAACCTGGACCGCAATTTTCACTCTTGATGCTCCTTCTGCAAGGCGGGACCATACCGCGGTCTGGACTGGCTCAGAGATGATTATCTGGGGCGGATGTTCAGGTCCGGTTGATGCGGATTGCGATACCTATTACAACACCGGTGGAAGATATGATCCTATAACCAATTCTTGGGTTCCAACCGATACCACAGACCCTGATACCCCGCTGGGAAGATTCGTTCATTCTGCGGTCTGGGCATCTGGTATCAATAAGATGATAATCTGGGGCGGAGCGGACCTGGTTCTCCCTGCTGGATATAATGATGGGGGACTATATGAGCCAACAACTAACTCCTGGACTAAAACTAATACCACGAATGCCCCTGTTTTTAGAGGTGGTCACACTGCAGTTTGGACAGGCTCGGAGATGATTATCTGGGGAGGCAGAGATTTTACTTCGGTTCTGAATACTGGCGGAAGATATAATCCATCAACCGATTCCTGGATGCCGGTCTCCACTACAAATGCTCCTTCAGGGAGATGGGAGCATACTGCGGTCTGGACTGGCAGTAGGATGATTGTCTGGGGAGGATGCGGAGTTGACCCAGAGAACTGCACTTTTCTTAACACTGGTGGAAAGTATAACCCATCTGATGATTCCTGGAGCGCAACCTCTACTACAAATGCCCCATCAGCTAGAGCCATGCATACCGCGGTCTGGGATGGCAATGATAGTATTATGATCATCTGGGGAGGCGGGGTTCAATATGGGTCAACCTCGTATCCACTCAACACTGGTGGAAAGTATAAGCCAGGAGATGATTCCTGGACAGCAACCTCCACAACAAATGCTCCCTCGCCGCGAGCAATGCATACAGCTGTCTGGACTGGAACTAGGATGCTTATCTGGGGTGGATGGGGAGATTCGCCTCAAAGCCCAGGAGGAAGGTATAATCCTTTAACTAATTCCTGGACATATATGTCTATTACTAATGCTCCTTCAATCAGAGCCGGGCATACTGCGGTCTGGACAGGGACTGAGATGATTATCTGGGGAGGAGAGGGACAGACTGGAGACCTTAACACAGGAGCAAAATATATACCTTAAAAAAGAGTGAGTTGCTACCGATTTTTTTGGACACGGAATTGGGTTAAATTGGAGAATAAGGAGGTAGATGGGATGAACAAGGAAGATAGGGAGCAGGGTGGCATTGAGAGGCTGGGATTTCTCAGCCCAAAACAGGCACTGGAAAGCTACTTGACAGGATTAGCAAAATGTGCTTAAATAGTGTCCAAGAAAATGGGTGCGATACATAAAATGCCTGATTTAAATCTTTTTGACCTTATTGCCAGACATTCAAATCCGACTAGATATGAGAATTTTCTCTCCGTCAGCCTTGCTTGGTGCCTGGAAAACGATGAGGAATTCAGAAAACAATTTTTCCAAAAGATATTATTTCCAAATGATTCAAAAGGCGATGACTGGAATGGGTGGGAAATTGAAGTTCAGAAAAGCATATCTGTCGGGACGAGAACCAAGTATCCTGATCTCGTCTTTTCAAAATCCGCGAAATGCATCGTAATTGAAGTCAAGAATGATGCGGGCATCAGTTATTCTCTTACGGCGGAGGATGAGGAGAGTTCATATCAAGATAAAAGTGAAAAACCTAAATCGGAACTCCAGTTATACTCTTACCGTAAATGGCTTGATAACAAAAAAGGGGTAGAAAGCGAGCTTTTCCTTCTTGCAAAACATTATATGGATGAAAGCGACGAGAAGATTCAGAATTCAAAGACAAAAATTATTTATTGGAATGATCTCAGAAAAATTGATAAAAATAGCTTAGCCCAAATTGGCAAGCAATTTATTTTTTACCTTGAAAAGGAGGGAATTATTATGGAAAAAATACCATTTAATTTTAAAGAAAAATTAGCTGAATATATAAAAATGAAAGAAACTTTAAAAGCTTTAGGAGAAACTTTAAGGGATTATCTAGACTATAGCTATAAGCGGTTGAAAAGCGAATACAAATTTAAGGAAAATGCTGGTAGCCAAGGCGGAAACATAACTAGCGGATGGTTTTATTATTATCCTTTTGAGATTGAGCGTAATAATATAAAATTGGAGATCGTATATATTGGCTTTTATACTGATCCAGAAAATCCAGAAAAGGGAATCCGCCCAACGATCGGTCTAAGTTATAATAAAATACCAGACAGTGTTTTAAGTTACCTGAAATCAAAATATAAAGAAGAAGATGATTATCACATAAATAATAAAAAAGGAGAATTGGAAGTTTATAATAAATTCGTATTAAAAGAAGAAGAAGAAACTTTTGAAAGACAGAGAGAAAGGTTTGCTCAAACTTTCCTTGATAGGGTGGAAGAACTTTTGACTTTGGGCAAAAGCTTGGGTGAAAATAGAGTTTAAAATGAGTGAGTTGCTACCGATTTTTTTGGACACGGAATTAGGTTAAACTTGTCCTCTGGAAACGGGGATTGGATTAAAGAGGTAGGTCCCATAAACAAGGAAGATAGGGAGCAGGGTGGCACTGAGAGGATGGGATTTCTCTGCCCGAAACAGGCACGGGAAAACTACTTGACAGGATTAGCAAAATGTGCTTAAATAGTGTCCAAGAAATCGGGCGCGATACAAGGAGGAATCTGATGAAAAGAGGATTTTTGTCAGGAATTTACTGTATTTTAGCTTTTATGTTCCTATCAAGCCTTTTGCTTATAAACTGCAATGGCAAAACAGATAAAGACTCATCTCCGGAACCGCAAACTGCTTCGCCTTCTGTATTATCTATGCAAAAGGGCATTATTCTTCTTGCAACTCAGGACTCTGCCTCTTATCAAAAGGTTGAGTCCGCTGTAAAGGGTTTGGGAGGAAAAGTTACGGTAGGGGTTCCTAATGAAACTATGCTGGTATTACTGCCAGCTGGTAAAGAGGCTAAATTATCCGCAATGCCTGAAATACGGCTCATTGCGACTCAAGTGGTTGACCTTGAAAAGCTTCAGGGGCTTACGGAAAAAGAAAAGGAATTGCTGAGGCAATGGAATAATCGCTTGAGCAAAACCCCGGAACCAACTTTAACGCCTGAACCTCCTCCACCTCCGGGTGATGCCAGAAAAAGACCTCCAATCAATCCCGAGGATATTGAGGTTAAGCCTCCTGCTGTACTTCCAGCAGGTATGGAAAACGGGAGCACATTCTTATTTGAAAAACAGCGCTCAATTGCGCCTGCGCCAACAGTGGCAATGTCTGGAAAGGTCTCAGCATTAGTGATCTTTCCAGAAAGTAATGGCAAGATTGACCAGAATAAAGAAGACTGGACTAGCGAGCAAAAAGATTATGTTAAGTCTGAAATAATTATGGGAATGAGCTGGTGGGCGAGTTTGGCGCCAGATGCCCAGAACTTGAGCTTTGTGTTGTATGTTTTTTCAGACCCCTCTTTGGAAAAGACCTCTTATGAGCCAATAAAAAGACCAGCCTCAGAGGAAGGTCTTTGGATTGACGAGATTATGACCAAACTTGGATACACATCTGGGAGTTATTTTGCGAAAGTTGACAGCTTAAATTCCTGGCTAAAAGCTGACGCTGGTGCGGACGAAGCCTTTACTATTTTTGTGGTGAACGACTTTAATGATGCTGATAATAAATTCCCTGATGGCTATTTTGCTTACGCTTATCTGGGCGGACCATTTATGGTAATGACCTATGATAATGACGGATATGGCATAGCGAATATGGATGCGGTGTTTTCTCATGAAATGGGCCATATTTTTCACGCGTATGATGAATATGCCAGCTCTGGATGCGAGTGCACAGAGAGCTATAATGGATGTCAGAACCAGAATTGTGAGAATGCTTGCGCGGATGATGTCTGTTGCATAATGCGGGGACAGGTTGCTCCTTTTACCAAGGAATGCGTTTGCGCGTGCACAAAGGGACAAATTGGCTGGGGGTGTTTGGGTTGTGGCAGTCAGGGAACAGGATGCACAAGCGGGATTTGTTGCAATCTTGAAACCGGTTTGCCAAAGCCTCCTTATGAGGTTTGCGATTCAAGCGGGGTTGAATATACCTGTATTAAAGGCAAGCCCAAGGGAAAATGTGGTGATGATGTTTATGAAAGACATACTGGCCAGTTTTGCTCTGGATTAACCTATGATGACTGCTCCGGCGCTATCGGAACCGGCGACTGGGTTCTTCATCAAGCCTGCAAGAGAACCCAGGTATGCAACGCATTAAGCCATACCTGCAAGAAAAAATCCTTCTGTAAATAATCCTGTTATTGTTCAAGCTGGTTTTTTATTTTTCAAGCCCATATTTTCAGTCCAGATAGCCTGGGGATTATAGTCCTGGTCTAGCCAGCCCACTCTTCGGAACCAGTCAACCGTGTCTCTCATTCCCTCTTTCACATCCGGATACCGGTATTTATAACCAGCTTCTTTGGTCTTTTTGTTGGAAATCCAGTAGCTAGAAGCCATATAAGTTGCAGAGCCGATTTCAAATACCCTTATCCTGCGCACCCCGAACCTCTGCTCCAGATAAAGCCAGGTCCTCGCGGCAAGGATCATTCCTGGTCTTAGCCAGGTTTGTCTTATAATCGGAATAGTTCCCATTCTTCTTCCCACAAGCAAAGCAAGATACCGGATAAACTCATCATAAGAGATGATGCTATCATCCACGATGTTATAATCTTCCCCGAGCGCAAAATCCTTGTCCGCAATGTAAGTGGCAAACCCAACCATATCCTCTATATGGACTGAGGTGGTGATATAATTACGCGCATCTTTAGGAATCGCAGGCAAAAAACCGCGATTGATCGTGATCAGAATTCCTCCATGACCATAATCGCTTCCAGGCCCATAAAGAGGCGCAGGCCTTAAAACAGTCAAAGGCAAGCCCTTTTCCCTGTGATACTTCCAAGCCCATTGCTCCTGCTTCCATTTCGTCACAGAATAATCATTCACAAGATGCGTGCCCGTGGGCTGGTCTTGCTCAAAAGGCGTGTTTTTAGGAGAGGAACTGTAATCCTCTGTAAATGGTATGTTCATTAACCTTCCCTGTCGCGCAGTATAAGGCTTTCCAAAAACACCGCAGGTGCTCCAGTGAAGAAATCGCTTCAAAGGCTTATGCTCAACCGCCAGGTCAACTAGATTAAGAAACCCATCAATGTTGACCTTTTTTAAAATTTCCATCGGCGCTGAATAATCATAAAGAGAGGCAGTATGAAAGATATGCGTGAGCGGATGCTCAAACAACTTTTTCAGGCTTTCCTTGTCAGTCAAATCCGAGGGAATGACCCTGCAGTTCGGATGAGAGAAATCCAAGCCAAGATTCTTGAAGATCATCTTGTTTTTCGGATGCTCAAACGCTCTTGCAAGGTCAGTGGCAATAACCCTCTGTCCCTCATCCAATAATTTTTTAACCAAGTGCGTTCCTGTAAAGCCGCACGCGCCCGTAACCAGATTCAATCTTTCATACCCCATTTTCCCATTCCTCCTTTTTCCTCCTTTTACTTTTTTAATTCTCTAAAAAGCCTGTTGGAGAATGATTTTTGCTCAGCTTTTTTTAGACCGCTTCTGGGAACACTCTTCTTTATTAAGCCAGTAAATGATTCTCAGTCCCTCAAGTGTTAAATTCTCGTCCACATCCTCAATAGAGCGCGTGCCTTTGGCAAGAAGGTTAGCAAGCCCTCCAGTGGCAATCACTTTTGGCTTGGGCTCATTCGGATATAAGCTCTTGATCTCCTTTTTCATCTTCTCCACAATGCCATCCACCAGACCCTCATACCCGAACAGTATCCCGCTCTGCATAGCAGTAATGGTGCTCTTGCCAATCACCTTCTCTGGCCAGAGCAGTTCCACGCGCGGAAGCTTGCTCGCCTCACGGAAAAGCGCCTCAGCGCTTATCACAAGACCCGGCGCAATGACCCCTCCCTCATAACTTCCAGAAGCGGAAACAAAGTCAAAAGTGGTTGCAGTGCCAAAATCTATAATGATTAACGCAGTTTTATACTTCTGATAACCAGCAACCGCATTCACAATTCTGTCCGCACCAACCTCACGCGGATTATCTATATGAATAGGCATACCTGTTCTAATCCCAGGCTCCACAATCATCGGCTCAAGATTAAAATACTTCCTTCCTAGACCCTCCAGAGCAGGTCTCAACGGAGGCACCACGCAGGAGATAATCATTCCATCAATATCCTGCCTCTTCACCTTGCTGAAAATCAAAAGCTCCTTGAACAAAATCCCGAACTCGTCTGTTGTCCTCTCTACCGCCGTGCCAACCCGCCAACTCTCAACCAGCTTCTCCCCTTCAAAAATGCCAACCACTGTATTAGTGTTTCCAACATCAATTACTAATAGCATCTATACACCCCTTAGCATATTTATTTCTCCAGCAAAAAAAATCATCTCTTTCCCTTCACTTTTAACCTTGAGCCTGCCTCTCTCATCAATTCCTGAAACAATACCCACGATCTCTTTCTCAACCATCATCAGCCTGATCTCTTTCCCCCTTATTATGTCCCATTCCGAATAATTCTCAACCAGCTCAGAAAATTTCTTAGCCTCCAGCTTTTCAAGCGCATCCCAAAGATGACCAAGATATACGCGCAAAAGCTCATCACGCGAAATGACCCTTCCGCTCTCCAGAAAAACCGAGCTTGCCCGCTCACGAATCTCCTCTGGAAAATCCTCTTTCGTCTGAGAAAGGTTCACCCCGGAGCCGATAACAAGAAACTTCAATTGCTCATTCTCAAACCTGCTCTCAACTAAAATTCCACCAATTTTACCCCTGCGTCCAAAAATGTCATTGGGCCAAATTAGCCCTGGCTTGAATCCTGAAACCTCTGCAACTGATTCAGCAAGCGAAGCTCCGCTTATAAGTGGAATCAGCCCTAGATAATCCAGCTCAACATCAGGCGAAATCAAAACCGAAGCCAGCAAAGAGCTTCCTGGCTTTGCCTCCCATGTCCTCCCTAGTCTGCCTCTGCCCGCACTCTGAAAATCAGCAACTAAAACCAGACCCGGAGCCTCACCTCGCTCCGCTCTCCGAACCGCCTCCAGATTAGTTGAGTCTATCGCTGAAAGATATTCTATCCGGAAATATAATTTTGAAGCCTGATTATTCATTCAGAGGTTTGATCTTCATCGTGAAATGAACCGATGGCGCAGAATGAGTTAGCGCTCCCACAGAAATAATGTCCACTCCTGACTGCGCAATGGCTCTCGCATTCTCTAGCTTAACCCCTCCGCTCGCCTCCAAAATCGCTCTTTTAGCATTGATCCGCACAGCCTCCTTTAGCTTCTCAAGATTCATATTGTCCAGAAGAATTATGTCCGCACCAGCATCCAGTACCCGATGCAGTTCCCCTAGACTCTCAACCTCTACCTCTACCTTCATCCCCTTAGGCGCCCCGGCTTTAGCTTTCCTCACTGCCTCAGCAATATCCCCGCAAAGCGCAAGATGATTGTCCTTGATCAAAATGCCATCATCCAGACGCATCCTATGAGTAATACCTCCGCCTGTCTCAACCGCATATTTCTGCAATCCGCGCAGACCCGGCACGGTTTTTCTTGTTGCCGCAATCTTCACGCCAGTCCCCTCAACAGCCTTTACAAACCTTCGCGTATAAGTAGAAATGCCAGAAAGCTGTTGAAGAAAATTCAACGATAGGCGCTCCCCTGTCAAAATCGCCCCTGCTTTTGCCTCTATCTCCGCAACAATCTTTCCAGAGTCAACCTCATCACCATCTTTCAAACTGGAGTGAAATTTTGCTCCCGGGTCAAGCTTTTCAAAAACTCTACGCACAAGATACAATCCGCATAAAACAGATTTTTCCTCAGCAAGGATAGTCCCGCGCGCTTTTCCGCCTTCCCCCACAACCAGATGAGTCGTTATGTCTCCCTTACCAATGTCCTCCCGCAACGCCCGCTCAATCAAGTCCTCCAGCTCCGGCTCAAACCTCTTTAACCTCTCTATCATCTCTTCCATTTTTATCTCCTCCGCACTAAAAACTTCAGTCATAAAATCTCATTCAATATAATTAAGCGCCTGCCTTATCCTTTTAACCTTGAAAACCTTTTTGAGCTTCTCCGGCTTTACATAATTATTCTCTATCCAGACCGCCCACATCCCTGCTTTTCTCGCACCTAAAATGTCGCTCCCCCATAAGTCGCCTATATGAAGCGTGTCTCCTGGCTTAACCCCTGCCAGCTTAAATGCTTTTCCAAAAAAATCCGGGTCAGGCTTGCACATACCCTCTAAAGTGGAATCCAGGATAAAACTGAAATAATGCTCTATGCCAACCGCCCGACATTTCTCTCCTGTCCTGCCATCATTATTGGAGATAATACCCATTAAATACCCTCGCTTCTTAAGCTGTTGAAGCAAAAATTTTGCACCCGGAACCATAACCCGCTCCGGACGAAACCCGACCAGAAAATCTGTCAGCTCCTTCAAAAGTTTTTCTCGCTCCCCTCTAACGCCAAGCTGATCCAGAAGAGCATCCCCTAAATTACGCTGATACCTCTCCGGAGCAAAATCAGATTCCCGGAGCAGTTTCCTGCTTACAAATAAATCCGCACAATGATACGCTGATTCCACATCCCTCTTCTTACGCTTCACTCCCAGCTTATTCAGACCCATCCATATCCGGGTCAAGTATGGAGGGTCGCTTGAGACCAGAGTGTCCCCGAAATCAAATGTGATCAGCTTTGGCTTAAGTTTCATTAACGCTAGATTTTATCAGTCCTGAAGTTTTATCTCAAGCCCTATGACCCGGCGATCGTGTCAACTATTTTGTCTCAGCCAATATATCAAGGATTGGTTCTCGTTTCCTCAAAAGCTCTCTCCAGAAAACCGGTTAAATCCATTAAAAGCTTCATCTATGTTTGTAATTAACTAAAGAATAGGACGCATCCTTTAGCTTTTGACTTCAAGCTCAGGACCAGCGGAACTAGGCTTTCACAAATAAACTAGAGAATCTGACTAATCTGCGGATAAACTAATGTTCCAGATTTCAGCTAAGGTTTGGCACACTATTTTGCCTTGCCGCGTTTTATCTGCTATTTTTATTTTCAGGGGAAAAATTTATGGCAATTGACACACTAGTTCTGGCTGGGGACAGGAAAGGCGCAAAACTAGTTTATGGCGCTAACAAGGCGTTCCTTATGTTGAGAGGAAAGCCTCTTGTGAGCTATGTGCTTTCTGCGCTGGACCGTTCAGAGGAAGTGAGAAGCATTCACATTGTTGGTCCTGTTGAGCGTATGCGGGAACTGCTCTCTGAATTCAAATATCAGAAGCCGGTTTTCTATATTGAGCAGGGAGAAAATATATTCCAGAATATATGGCTCGGAGCGCTCCATACATTCCCGCAATACCAGCGCGGAGCAGATTACAAAAACCTCTCGCATCTCCCAGAAGCCAATAAAATAGTGCTCGCTACCACCTGCGATATGCCTATGCTTGAGCCTGTGGAAATTGACACATTTATAAGACAAGCCCCAATCAATGATTATGACCTCATATTTGGAGTCACGAGAAAAGAGATGCTATTGCCTTTTCTGCAAACTAAAAATTCCCCGGGATTCACCTTTGCATACTTCTGCTTCAAAGACCAGATAATCAGACACGCTAATATCTTCCTGCTTAGACCCCTTAAACTCGGTTATGTGATGGAGGAATTCATACCAATGATTTATAGCTTCAGATACCAGAAAAAATGGAGAAACATCCTCGGGTCCCTCTCCTACATTCTCAGCCTCGGAATCGGACTCCGCAGTATTTATTATTTCTTAATGCTTCAAATGGCAAAGTCCGCAGACCTTAATAACCGGAGAAAAATTAGGGACTGGGCAAGAAAACGCATCACGCTTAAACAGATTTTAGACTATGCTCAACCCATTATGCAGACAAGATTCACCACGCAAGAGACCATTGGTCCAGGAACAACGCTGGACGCTGACTCAGAGGAAGAGCTTGCTATATTTGAGCAAAACTTTGACCAGTGGAAACAAATCCAGAGCCAGATTCTGCAAGGAAACTATACATTGCCAGAACAATTCTGAGAATGGGACACAGCCCCCGCTTAGGCCTGCGCCAAGCCAGATGGAAAATCTCATCACATCAAGTCCCAGCATGGTATCCGCAGACCATAGGTCAAATAAATTGAAACGAAAAAAACTCTAACTCCAAACCCCTCCGGAACCGCTCATACCATCTCTCTGATTCTTACATAAAAATCAATCTAAAAAATCCCTTTACGGAGCAAAGCCAAGCACATTCACAGGAACATTGCTGTCTGTCCGAGTCCCATTCCCAAGTTGGCCACGCGAATTATATCCCCAGCACTTTACGCCTCCAGAAGTGAGCAGGCCGCAGGTATGAAAATAACCAGCAGAAACCGAAGCGGCGAGCGCATAAACGCTCCAGCTATAACTCGCAGGGCTTTTGTCCCAGACACCGTTCTTACCAGCCTTGACCTTATCGCTTGCGCTATCCTGATTCTGCCTGCATCCAACAAGAACCAAAATAGCCACAATAATCCCAAATAGAAATACCTTGCTCTGCTTCATATTTCTTCCTCCTTTCTCCTCTCTTATCCAAAAATTTATCCGTGAAAGGATTTTAAAATTGTGCGGGTTAAATTGAATTAGATAAATAAATTGGATATTATTTTATTGTAGCATTTTTTTAGCACAATTTACAAACCCTGTCAAATGCGAGAACTCAATTCAAGGACACGCATGTCCCTTTAAAAAGACAGGCGAGCCTGTTAATAGCTTAAGTTATTTATATTAAAACAAAAAAAATCTGTTCGCTTAAGCCGAACAAAGCCTTGAAAAATGCTTTTTCAGTCGTATATTATCCAGTGGTTTTTTTGACAGCAATGTTCGCTTTTCGCTTGAGCGGGAAGCGACTCATTGGGTTTGCGTTATTGGGACCTCAGCGCGAGAAGCTCACCGTCACAACGATGCAAGGGTCGCAGACCCTTGACCCGATTTTTGGTAGTGGCAAGAGATTGGGCTAAAAGATTGGGGCAAAGGGTCGGCGCCACAAAAGATTCAGGAACGGTTCACAGCAAAACATCTTGCGGTTCGGGCGCAAGCTTGATGGAGGTCAACGTTTCCGGTCTTGGGCTTCAACAGTGGAGTAAGCGGAACAGCAGAAGCATTTTAGAAATGCAAACCTGCTAATTACCAGCCCCCGGCATTGATAGAATTGGTCTTTGGCAGGTTTTCACCTGCACCGAATCCGTGGCATCAGTGCTTTTTTTAAAAAAGTGGGTCAAGGGTCTATGACCCTTGTCAAGGGCTCTGCCCTTGCGCGAGCATGCTCGTTAGCACTTCTTTAGCTCTCAGCCACGGCTGGTGCCGCAGAAGCCCCAAAATTGGGTCAAGGGTCTATGACCCTTGTCAAGGGACTCCGTCCCTCGCAAGAGTGCTTGCCGCGCTCTCAATAGTGTCAGTGTGCACGCGAGTCTTTTGGTTTAGCCTTTTATTTGCTCTGAGGTGGTTGGGCAGTTTCTCCGGGAGAGGTTTGAGGATAATTGGGCTTGCCAATCACTGTTCCTACATTGATGGTAATGCCTTCTTGCTGAAGAATCTGTCGGATGGTTTTTTCCAGAGCCTTTTTGTCAAATCCCTGCAATTCTTTCTCCAGCTTTGCGCTTGTCCTCTCAAGGGTCTGACTGGTCTGATAAATATGATCCAGCGTTTCGGAGAGTTTTGTGAGCTTCTCCTTGAGCTCCTTCTTCTCCTTCTCATTCTTCGGAGCAATAACAGTCAGAACCGCGTTCAAATTATGAGCGAGTTCAGTTAATTCTCCGCTCTGCTCACCGAGTTTTGAGAGGTTTTCCGTGAGACTGACCATATTCTCAAATAAAGCCCGGAATTTCTGTTTGTCTTCCTCTGAAAGAGATTGATACTTCTTGTTCAGTCTTTCAAAGATGTCATATCCCTGGCTTAAAAACTGGTCAATTCTTGGAGGGTCTATTCCACGGACAGTGGCGTTGTTCTCCAGAACCTTTGCATAATCGGTTCCAGGAGTGATCTCAATATATTTCTCTCCGATGATTCCAGCCATATTGATGTAGAATTTGGAGTCCTCCCGGATCAATTGCTGTGCTCTTCGGTCAATCTGTAGCCGAATGGAGATGGACACTGGCTCATTATTGAAGGTTTTTCCTGGCTCAAAGAAACGAATCTGCTCAACCTTTCCTACTTTGACTCCAGCAACCCTTACCGGGGAGCCAAGCTCAATTCCTCCAGCGAAATTGTAAAGGACATTGAGCCGATAGCTTTTTGTAAATGGGTTGTATTGTCCGAGGAAGAATAGAAAGGCGAGTATGAGCGCAATGGTGATACTGACCACCACGCCAACCTTCACTTCTAAACTGAATCGTGCCATAGTTTTTTTATTATATCATTATAACACTGTTCTGAGCAATTTTTGAGAGAGGGCATTGAGCATAAAGTCAAGAAGTATGATTATGAGAATGGATGTGACAACTGCTTTGGTGGTTGCTTCGCCAACGCCTCTTGCTCCGCCCTGCGCCCGAAACCCGTACCAGGATGCAGTGACAGGAATGACAGGCGAGAAGACCAGAGCCTTGGTGAATAAAGCGCCTATGTCTGCGAGCTTCACAAATTTAGCCATCATCGCGTAATACGCCCAGAAGCTAAAATCCGCACGGCTCACCACCCATCCAGCAAAAAAAGCCACACTTGCCCCGAGCACGCTCATTGCGAACAACATCGCGGCGCTCGCAACAACTCTTGGGACAACAAGATACTTCACTGGATTAACCCCGGCAAGAAGCATTGCGTCAATCTGTTCTGTTATCTTCATATTTCCTATTTCAGCAGACCAGCCAGCGCCCACTCTTGCCGCAAGCATTGCGGCAACAACCGTGGGACCGAATTCCCGGAAGATAAGAATCCCGGCAAATCCGGGCACATAATCCGTGTTTCCCACCACGCGTGATAGCTGGAAATCAAGCTCCAAAACCGTGATCAAACCAATAAAACCAAGCACAATGGCAATAAGCGGGATGCTCTGCCAGCCAGCAATAACCATTTGCCGGAGCATCTCCCTGAAGCGATAGGGAGGAAGGAAAAGGAGAAACAGGCTTCGGATATGCAATCCGAAAATCCCTCCCACAACCTCCAGAAACCGGAGCAGGTTTCTGCCAATGCTTTCAAATGTTAAACCAAGACGGGCAATATAGAGGATGTCCAGGAGAGCAATGAGAATCGCTCTTAAAAAAGCGTTTTTAACATTTGCTTTAACCCATTCGCTCAATTTTAACTCCCGAACGGAAATTCTATTTCTTGAGCTAAAGTGAAAGTGAGAGATGCGATAGCGGCAACGATGTAGTCTGTGAGGAAAACCACAACAGAGGCATAAACTAATGTTCTGTTCACTGCTCTTCCCACGCCTTCTGCGCCTTGCTCCGCGTTATATCCCTCATAGCAACTGAGCAAACCAACCAGGATTCCGAATAAAAAACTTTTGATCATCCCGTTCAAAAACGCCCAGACAGTTGTCAGCTTGAGCAGATAAACCAGATAATAGCTTATGCTCACATCCAGCATAAAAAAAGACACGAGAGCGCCTCCAACAAGGCTGACCAGAAGGCCAAAAATAGTGAGCAGGAAAATCATAATCACCACTGCTAGAAATCTCGGCACAACTAAAACCTGAATCGGGTCCAGACCAAGACACTTGATTGCCTCTGCCTGTCCTGTAACCTTCATAGTGCCAAGCTCCGCGGCTATAAATGCGCCAATTCTGCCAGTGATCATAATCGCCACAAGAACCGGTCCAACTTCCCGGAGCAAGCCTGAGGTGGTAACTCCTCCTAGATAAACCTGAGCGCCAAAAAGCCCCAGCGCATAGCTAAATTGAAGCGCGACAATTCCTCCAACGAAAAATCCGCTTACCGCTACAATCGCCAGGCTTTGAACTCCAACCAGATAAAGCTGTAGCAGAAATTCCCGAACCTCAAATGGACGCTTCCAGATTTTTGTAATAATGTCCCAGAAAAAAATCGCCCTGGCTCCAACACCTTCAATCATCTCCCAGAGGCTTAAGAGAATTTTTCCCAGACTTTGAAAAATGCCCAGACTGAAAAAGTTCAGGAGCCTCGCTAACATCAGCACGCCTCCAGAAACTTTCGCACAAAAGGGTCTGCGCTCTTCTCAAATTCCGCAGGTGTAGCGATTAGTAAAAAGTTTCCGTTCTCAAGAAGCCCCACTCGGTCTGAAACAGAGCGCATACTCTCCAGGTCATGGCTTACCACGATGCTGGTAATGCCCAGCTTTTGTTTAAGCTCCAGAATAAGCTGATTGATCTGCCTAGCTGTGAACGGGTCAAGGCCTGTGGTTGGCTCATCATAAAGAAGATAGCTCGGAGAAAGCGCAATGGCTCTTGCCAGGCTAACTCGCTTCTGCATTCCAAAGCTCAATTCAGATGGAAGAAGACCAGAAACCTCTGGCTCCAGATGAACCAGCCTGAGCAATTCCAGCACGCGCTCCTCAATCTCTGATTCTCTTAAATTAAAATGCCTCCGCAAACCAAACGCGATATTTTCAAAAACCGTGATGCTGTCAAAAAGCGTGGGAGACTGAAAAATCATTCCGCATTTTTTCCGCACCGCTCGTAATTGCTCCTCATTTAATAAGTCCACCCGCTCTCCACTGAGCCACACCTCGCCAGCATCCGGCTTCAATAAACCAACGAGCATCCGGATTAAAACCGTCTTGCCAGCTCCTGTTCTTCCGAGGATGAAAAAAATTTCGCCAGTCTCTATCTTCAAGCTCAGGTCACGAAGCACAACCTGTTCTCCAAATTTTTTCCAGACCTTCTTGAATTCAATCATTGATACTCCCCGGATAGTTCGTCCCATTCCTTTTCCTGCTTGAATTCTAATCCTCTGGCTGAGCCAACCTCCCGAAGAGAGGCCTGATACAAAAGATAAACCCGGTCTGAGAGCTTTCGGATAACGCTGGACTCATTGCTCACCAGGATGAGAGAAAATTTGATCTTTTGCCTGAGATTAAGAATCAAATCTGTAATTTGCATAGCAGTGATCGGGTCCAGACCACCGGTCGGGTCATCGCAGAAAAGCAATCTGGGATGATGAATAATTGCACGACCCAGACTAACACGCTTCTTCATTCCGCCTGACAACTCGCCAGGCATCTTTCTAATTGCGTCTATAAGCCCAAGCTCTTTTGCAAGAGAAACAACTCGCCGTTTGATCTCCTGGTCCGGAAGGTCAAAGCCTTCCTTTAATGGAAAAGCGAGATTGGATTCCAGATTCAAAAAATCAAACAATGCTGACTGCTGAAAAGAAAAACCCAGTTTTTGCAGAAGATGCTGTTTTTCTCTGAAGCTGACTTTGCTCAAATCCTGTCCAAAAAGAAAAACCCTTCCGCGGGTCGCAGGGATCAAGCCACACGCGACTTTCAACAGCAATGTTTTTCCCGCGCCACTTGGTCCGATTATAGCAACCGATTCCTCAGGCTTAACCTCAAGGTTGACTCCGGAGAAAATCTCCCGCGAGCCAATCTCCAATGCAATCTGCTCCAGCTTAAGCATTTATCCTGCCGGTCTAATTTATTTCACGCTGGAATTTTCATCAATTCGCCTTAATCCAGATTTCCATATCAGATGGTCCCCTATTAGACCAGAGATAGTATGGAATAGCAGTGAAATTCTTGCCATTCACGGTTTTGCCTTTAATCAGAACCACTCCTCCGGGAAAATTATGGGTTAGCTCACTGGATAACTTTTGAGATTTTAAGAGCACTGCCCGATGAACATTGATTCCGGGATTATCTTTATCCTCAAGGCAGTAAATCAAAGGACCTCTTTTAATAGCCACTTTACCCAGATTATTCTTGACCTCAGGAGGAGATTCAATCAGCATAATCTCCATCGCAAAATTGAGCCTGATCTCATCTCCATCTTTCCATTCTCTGGAAATTTTTAAATAAGTTCCAGGCTCTGGCTCTTTGCTAATCGTTTCATTGTTGATGGATACGCTGACGCTCTTTGCCCATTCTGGAATACGGAGCATTATTGAAAACAAACCCGGCTTGTCCATATTTAATTTGATTTTCACATCCCCTTGAAAAGGAAAACCGCTTTCCAGATTAGTTTTTACCTTTTGCCCTTTAATTTTGAATTCAGCAGAACCGCTAATATATTGATGAATCCAGATGCCTGCATCGCTCTCAGAATAAAGATAGCGTTCCAGAGAGCCAAACAGCCTGGCGATATTGGGCGGACAGCACGCACATCCATACCAGGGCTGGCGCTGGTCGTGACCAAAACTTGCCAATGGATTCTGGTAAAAGTATTTAGTCCCATCCAGAGAAATAGCAGGCAGAATTGCATTGTATAAGGTTCTCTCCATCAAGTCTGCGTATTTAGCGTCTGCGGTTGCTCTCAACATTCGCCAGTTCCAGAAAAAACTTCCAATCCCGGCGCAGGTCTCAGTGTAAGAACGGTTCGGAAGCTCGTAATCCCTGCCAAAACCCTCAATCACCGGAAGCGCGCCCATTCCGCCTGTAATGTAAGTCCGCTTGCTAATGGTATTATCCCAGACCCTTTCAGCGGACTCCAGAAGTTGAGCCTCTCCAGTCTCAAGATAAACATCAGTCGCGCCTGTAAAGAAATACATTGCGCGAACCGCGTGCCCCTCAGCAACGCTCATCTCAACAAAAGGTTTATCATCCTGAAAATACTTCCCGGAAAAAAATGACCAGGGGATACGCGGATCAAAGACCGCTCCTCCAATAATATATCCCGCGGCGCTCCCAGCTTTGGGCGCTTTGTTCAAATAAGGAGCCCGTTTCTCATTCACAATTTTAGAAAGCTCTGACTGGTCTTTGAGAGAATTGAGCAATGCCTGCGGGTATCTGGTGTATCTGCCCCTTTGATGAATGAAATGGCTTGCGAGCTCAAGATACCTTTTCTCTCCAGTCTCACGATAAAGCCTGAGGAGCGCAAGCTCTATCTCTTCGTGGCCCGGCACTCCCGGATTTTTTCCAGGTCCAAAAACCGAATCAATATGATCAGCAAGTTTAATCGCAATACTTAATAACTCATCTCTGCCTGTAGCTTCCTTATGCGCTACCCCAGCTTCAATCAAATGCCCCGAACAATACAACTCGTGGTTCATCACCAGATTGGTCCATCTACGCTCCGGAGCAAAGCTCTGATAATAAGTGTTGATATATCCGTCAGGCATCTGCACCTTTGCAAATAATCCGCTCAATTCAGAAATCCTTGCTGAAAGCCACTCATCCTCTGGATGCTTCCCGCTCACATAACACGCCGCTTCCAGCCATTTGTAAAGGTCTGAGTCCAGATAAACCGGTCCAAGATGTACCCCATTCTTCTCTCCAGCTAGAATGCGAAAATTGTTAACATCATTATGCGATTCCAGCTGAGTCCATTGATAGCGAAGAACAGTTTTCCATAATTGTTCCCGCTTCTCTCCCCAGAACCCTCCCTTGAGCTCAACACGATTCAAATCAAGCTCACTTAATTTTGCGTAAGGGCTTTTGCTCATTGATTTCAGCGAAAATGAAACCGCCATACCCGCGAAAATAACAAAAAACCATACAAACCGCATCTGATTCTCCTCCTGACTCTGGAATTATAAATTATTTCTGCGCAAATAAGCAAGCGCACACAGGTTAAAATTATGTCAACTATAACCTCTGTCAAAATATCAAGAAAACTCATCTATTGAGGATGAATTTTATGAGGTGGTAGAATTTGAGGGAATAGGGGATTTTCTAAACAAAGCAGACGCTTATACCCTCTGGTTTAATTCCGTCCGGAAAAACTCCTGCAAAAATAATCAGACCCCTGGGGGATTATTCATTTGCGAGACCCAAATATCTCAAAAGAAATTGTCAATCCGCATCCAGTTTTTTTAGATGAACTCTTTACACAAAATCTGGACAAAAAACGACATAAGGGATACCATGTTATTATGTATTTTTTTCCAAAAAAGCACTGGCTGGTTTCTGTGCGGATTTAAGAGGGTGTTTTGCTCGGAGCAATATAGTATTAGCAATCGGGGAAAGAGGACTTATCTTAAAGATATGAGGCAATAGAGCAAAAATTCAGGCATCAAAAAGACAAGAAGGGAGTAGAGAAATGGAGATGAAAAAGGTTAATGGAGAGAATAGAGGAAAGGTTATTCTTTATGCGCTGAGCACCTGTGGCTGGTGCAAAAAGACCAAGATGTTATTGAACGAGCTCGGGGTTGAGTACTGGTATGTGGATGTTGACCAGCTTAGTGATGAAGAAAAAGCTGGAATAATGAAGGAGGTTGAAAAATGGAATCCGCAGTGCTCGTTCCCGACATTGGTTTTAAATGACCGGGAATGTATCGTGGGTTTTAAGGATGAGCAGATCAAGAGGGCGCTAGGGAAATGAGATTACAGAAGTCGCGACTAAATCCGCTTGCACATTAAAAGCGGTGTGCGGACAGCAGTATCCGCGGCACGAACAAAATACATTGAGGAGAGCTTGGAGAAATGAGCGATAGGGACAGGGAGTTTGAGCAAGAGCTTGATCAGCTTTATCAGAAGCTGGCTCAGGATGCTGAGGCAGGAGGGTATCATCTAAACCCTGATCGGGAATTGACTATGGATTTGGTTCGGGGATTGCTTACTAATATGAAGCGATACGGTTATATGGCTTGTCCTTGCAGGCTGGCAGAGGGGAATAAGCAGGAGGATTTAGATATTATTTGCCCGTGCGACTATAGAGACCCTGACCTGGAAGATTATGGCACCTGCTATTGCGGGCTATATGTGTCCAGAGAAGTTGTTGAAGGCAAAAAAAGCATCGGGTCTATCCCGGAGCGCAGAGCTGTTGCCCCTTCAAAAAGACCTCAATTTCAAGCCAAAAGCGCTACAGAAGACGGATCAAGCTTTTCTGGAGATATGAAACTAAAGTATCCGGTCTGGAGGTGCAAGGTCTGCGGATATTTATGCGCCAGGGAAAAGCCACCGCTGGAATGTCCTGTGTGCAAAGCGGATAAAGAGCGTTTTGAGCGATTCCTGTGACCATTTGTCTGGAGATTGTTCTAGGCTGTAATGCGCAAGGACATTGTTAGCAGGCAAAGGGGATTGAGGAGGGGATCTAACGGGTTTGAGTTTATGCGCAAAAGGGATGAAGAGATAAATTGGGACGAGTTTATCCAGGAGGCAAGGTGGAAAGAGGAGAATTTGTTTTTTGATTTCTGGTTTTAAGGATTTTAATTAAGGAAACATAAAATTCCTTGATTTGACAACAGGAATTTTTGTGTCAAAATACAATAAAAACCTGCCAGAAAAAGGAGCCTGCCAATGAGTTTAGTAATAAATATAGAAAATATAGGCGAAGCAGGGGTTGAGATCAATGAGGAATTTGACCGTAGCTGGCTGAGCAATATCCCGGAATACACTCGCGAGAATGATGTCTGCTATGTGCGAGACCGGATCAAGCTTTCAGGAATCCTGCGTAAAGAGGGCAACAACCTTCATCTGCGCGGAGCTGTCAAGCTCACGCTTCATACGCTATGCTCAAGATGCGGACAGGAAATGGACTACCTGATAGATTCTGAATTTGACCTAGTGCTGATGCAGGGAACAGAACGATACACGGAGATTGAGAAGATGCTGACCCCGGATGATTTCAATCATAGTTATTTTCAGGGACCTGAGCTGGACCTCACTCCTTATTTTCAGGAGCAGATTGCGCTTGAGGTTCCGATCCAGTTTTTGTGCAGGCAGGATTGCAAAGGAATATGTCCGGGTTGCGGATGTAATTTGAATGAGGAGGATTGTCGTTGCATCAGGGAAGAGGGAGACCCACGGCTTGCGGTTTTGCGCAAGTTGAAAGTGCAGAAATAATTGATTACAATATCCCAAATTTTTTATGAGAGGTTAAACTTATGCCAGTTCCTAAAAAACGAACCAGCAAGTCAAGACGGAATAAGCGCAGGGCGCATCATCATCTCGTGTTGCCCAATCTAGCGACCTGTCCGAATTGTGCGGAAAAAATCCTTCCTCACCGCGTCTGCCCGCATTGCGGATATTACAAAGGCAGGCCTGTGAAGGAGGTTGAGGAAGTCTAAAACTGGACTTTTTCAATCAGAGCCTGATTTAAGGAGAGGAAATGACATTGATTGCGCTGTTTCCGGGACAAGGCTCCCAGTTCCCGGGAATGGGCAAAGAGTGGGTCAGGGATTTCAGCTATGCGAGAGAGATGCTTGAATCAGCGAGCCAGAGCTTGAACCTGGACTTTGCAAGACTTTGCTTTGAGGGACCAGAGGATGAGTTGACCCGCACTGAAAACACTCAACCGTGTCTGCTCTTAATCTCCTGCATCGGGTTTGAGATTCTTTCACGCGAATTGAATTTTTCTCCAGTTGCATCTGCAGGACATAGCCTGGGCGAGTATAGCGCGCTGGTATGCGCACGCGCACTGGATTTTGAAGATGGCTTGAAGCTAACCCGCAAACGCGGGGAGCTGATGGCACAAGCTGGAAAGGCAAATCAGGGCGGAATGATGGCAGTGATGGGGCTAAGCGCGGAAGATGTGGAAAAGCTATGCCAGGATGCGGCGCGAGGCGAGGTTTTGGTTCCTGCTAATTTCAATGCGCCTAGCCAGGTGGTTATCTCAGGCACAAATTCCGCTCTGGAAAGGGCGCAGGAGTTGTTAAGGCAGAGAAAGGCAAAAGGCATCCGTCTGAAAGTAAGCGCCGCGTTCCATAGTCCATTGATGCAAGCCGCGGCTGATGGTCTCGCGGTTTCGCTTTCAAATATAACCTTTCACCAGTTCCGCTTTCCAGTCATCTCTAATCTGGACGCAAAGGAGTATCCGGGTCCTGAATCCGCAAAAGATATTCTGGTCAAGCAGGTGGTTAATCCAGTTAGATGGACAGAGTGCATAGAGAGATTGAAGAGTTTTCAGCCAAAATTCTTTGTTGAAATTGGTCCGGGAAAGGTTTTGGCGGGACTGGTAAAAAAAATATCACCAGAGATACCGGTCTTAAATTTTGCGAGCACAGCAGACCTGAAACTAATCCAGGAGGCGCTTCAATGAATAATAAAACTCTTTCAGGTCAAAGAGCCTTGATTACAGGAGCAGGACAGGGCATTGGCAGAGCCATTGCCTTAAAGCTCTCGGAGATGGGCGCAAAGATAGTTGTCAATGATGTGAACGAATCCGCTGGAAAAGAGACAGTCAGATTGATTGAAGAAAAAGGCGGTGCTGGATTTTTTTCAAAATTCTCTGTTGCGGATTATGAGCAGGTTCAGGATGAAATAAAAAAAATCAGCAGGGAACTCGGCGGTCTGGAAATACTCGTCAATAACGCTGGAATAACCAGAGACCAGATTTTGCCCAGAATGAGTTCTGAGGACTGGCTGGAGGTTCTCTCTGTTAATTTGACTGGTGCGTTCAATTGCGCTCGCGCTGTAAGCAGGATTATGGTGAAGAACCATTATGGAAGGATAATCAGCTTGAGCTCAGTAGTGGCTTTTACCGGTCAGGCGGGACAGACAAATTATTCCGCAAGCAAAGCAGGCTTGATTGGATTGACACGCTCGCTTGCTTTGGAGCTTGCGCCTTTTCAGATAACCGTGAACGCTATTGCCCCTGGCTTGATTGAGACAGAAATGACTGCAAAAATCCCGGAAGAGCATAAGAAACAAATCCTGTCCCGGATCCCAATCGGACGCCCGGGAAAGCCAGAAGAGGTTGCGGAGCTTGTGGGATTTTTATCTCTGCCAGGCTCTGGCTATATCACAGGACAGGTAATACATATAAATGGCGGATTGTTTTTTGGATGAATTCTGATAAAATCTATTGTCTGCGGATAAGAGTGTCTCGCAACACGAGAACACTCAAATTGAGCGAGTTGGAGGTTTAAATAAATGCTGGTTAAGGACCGCGTGATCCAGTTGATTATTGAACATCTGGAGCTGGAGCCGGAAAAGGTGGTTCCCGAGGCGCAATTTATTGACGACCTTGGAATAAGCTCTATGGACCTCTGGGAACTGGTTTTGATTATGGAAGACGAATTCAATATAGAAGTTCCTGATAAGGATTTGGAAAAAATACGAACCATCCAGAACGCTATTGACTATATTGAGCAAAGGGTTGGCAAGGAAATCCCGGACTAACAGACCTGCAAAAAATAGATGAAAGTCCTGATCGTAGGTTCTATTGCTCTGGATACAATTGAGTCTCCAGCAGGGAAAGTGATTGAGGTTCTGGGAGGCGCCGCTACTTATTCAGCTGTCTCAGCGAGCTTTTTTGCGCCTGTGCAACTTGTGGGAGTGGTGGGAGATGATTTTCCAGAACAGTTTGAGAAAATTTTTCAGCTAAAAAAAATTGATACCGCTGGTCTGGAAAAACTTGCAGGCAAAACCTTTCGCTGGGAAGGAAAGTATTTAACAGACCTGAATAAACGCGAGACCATCAAGACAGAGCTTAATGTCTTTGACAGGTTCTCTCCTGTTCTGCCAGAGAGCTATAGAAACACTCGCTACATTTTTCTCGCAAATATCCATCCTTCTCTGCAGATAAAGGTTCTTGACCAGGTGAAATCTCCAAAACTTGTGGTTGCAGACACTATGAACCTATGGATAAACACTGCAAGAGAGGAGCTGGAAAAACTCATCCCGCGCGTGCACATCCTGATGCTGAACGATGAAGAGGCGCGTATGTTGACAGGAGAGTATTCTCTCGCCAAAGCCGGAAGAAAACTCTTGAGCCTGGGACTGCTCTCGGCAGTGATCAAGCGAGGTGAGCACGGCGCAACTGTTTTTCATAAACAGGGCGTGTTCTTCGCGCCAGCGTATCCGCTTGAAGATGTAAAAGACCCAACTGGCGCTGGAGACAGCTTTGCAGGAGGATTTATGGGCTATCTTGCAAAAACCGGAAAGCATTCTTTTGCAGAGGTCAAACGCGCCGCAATTTACGGCTCAGTCCTTGCCAGCTTCGCAGTTCAGGAATTTTCCCTTAAACGCCTACTCCAGATAAAACCCCCGGACATCATTCAAAGATTCCGCGAATTCAAGAGACTCGTCTCCTTCTAATAAAGTAGCCAGTAGCCAGGATTCAGTAGCCAGCAGGGGCGCCTGCGCCCCTATTTGCTTTTGGCTATTCGCTAATGGCTTTCGCTTTGCGCTAAGAAGAGACCTATACAAGAGAGAGAGAGAGAGTTTTCATTAATGCATTTTTACTTTGATTAAAAATTAACATTTTCTTAAAACCTTGTCAAATCAAAGGCGACTCGCGCCAATGATCCTGACCCTTTACCCAATTTCTTCCTGACCACTAACCACTGCTCACTACCCACTCTCTTTGCCTTCTCTTTATCTCTGTGGTAAAAGAATAATCTGAAAGATGCTTCCCAAAGAGCGAGTGGTTTTGGCACTAGAATAATTTTATAACTTGTAGATCTCTCTGCGATGCCCGATTGCCTGGATCACGATAGCATCTGATTCAATGGTATAGATTGCGCGCCAATCCCCGATCCGGATTTTAAAAGCTCCTTGCAGATCAGCGGACAGGGGTTCCGGGGTAATGGACTGGAAGTGGTCCTGGAACCAGGAATTTTTTTTGAGGATTCGTTTCCGGATAGGCTGGTCTAACTTTTGGAGATCATCCAGCGCGTCGGAGGTCCATTCAACCCGAGCCAAACTTTTTCAAGACCTCCGAATGCGGAATTCTCTTGGCAGTATTTTTCAGTCGGAGTTGGAGCTTCCGCTTGAATTCCGGCCTCAATTTCAAGCCGGAATCCGGGTCGCCCAAAAGCTCAACCACCTTTTGCTCAATGAATTGCTCCAGTTCATCAGTAGTCATTTCTTTAACCTTTGCCATTCAATGCCTCCAGATTTATTATATAGTCCAAAGCCGCGTTTTGCAAAGCTTTGGGATCGCGCCTGAAGACGCTCGCACATCTGCCCCATCCCTGGCTACCGGCTATCCACCTTCGCCGAGGCTATGGTGGACAAGCTGGATGCCGACTACTGACCTCTGACCACTATCCACTGCTTTTGCCTGCTCCGCCTTTTTGCGGTTATAATCTGATTTCAAGATGCTTCCGAAAGAGAGAGTCAGAAATGTAATCCGGCTTGAGAAGCCTGACCGGGTTCCTGTTGCTCCGCAGGTTAATGAGCATTCGGCAAAGGTTCTGGGTGTGCCTTATGGGGATGTGTTCAATGATGCGGATTTAGCTGGCAAGGCTCTGGTCAAGAGCTATGAGGTTTATGAAGGCGCTGATATGGCTTTTGGAGGCGGGTATGGTTTTCTTTATTATGCCCCTTATCCGGACGCTCATTCCAGCTGGTTTTTTAACTGGAGATTGCCTTTGCCCGGAGAGGACCAGGTTCCGCAGATGCTTGAGGATGAGATTATCTCAGCGGAGCAATATGACCTTTTGATGCAAAAGGGCTTGCTTTATTTTATGCGTCCAGACCATCCCAGCCTGAACGATTTTTTTAGCAAAGCGATTAAGATGTCGCAGGCGAGCGCGCCTGCGGACCAGATAGTCAAGGAGCGAGGCTTGTTTCGCTATGCGTTGAGTTTGATCAATCTTCCGAATGACATCATTGCGAACCTGCGCGGATTAAAAGGCTATCTGATGGATTTTTATGACTGCCCTGAAAAATTGAAAGAGGTATGCAGTTGGATGGTGGATGACCTTATTGCGATCGGGCTGAATCTCGCGCGCCAGGTTGAGCAAACGCCCGGAGGAGATAGCAAGACCATTTTGATCGGAGCGAACCGGGCGAGCGCGAGCTATATCTCACCGAGGATGTTTGAGGAATTTGCCTGGGAGTATTTTTATAAAGAGGTTATGGCTGTGATTAGCGCTGGGTTCACGCCTGTGATTCATCTGGACGGGAACTGGGCACCAATGGCGCATTATTTCCGGGAATTTCCGAAAGGCGCCTGCCTTTATCACCTGGATGACCAGAACGATATTTTTGAATGGAAAAAAATTCTGGGAGACCATTCAGCTTTGATGGGCAATGTTCCAGCATCGCTTTTGAGCTTTGGAACCCCGGAGCAGGTTGAGGCGCATTGCAAGAAGCTGATTGAGGTAGTTGGCGAGGGAGGCGGTTTTATTCTTGCGAATGCGTGCTCTTTGCCGTATGATGCCAGGGTTGAGAATGTGAAGGCAATGATAAGAGCGAGCGAGAAATACGGGGTGTATTAAGGAAGCGCTAAAATGGTTGGCTATGATGATTACAACTACCAGATTGATGAAGACATTTTTATCTTACTAGAGCAACTTGACAGAGAGAAACAAATTTTGGATAAGGAAGGGCCATTGAACACATCTGTTCTGGAAAGGGTAAAGGATTATTTTAAGATTCAACATATTTATCATTCCAACGCCATAGAAGGAAATTCGCTTACGCTTTCCGAAACCGAGTTGGTTGTTAGAGAGGGTTTGACTATTGGGGGAAAAAGTCAGCGAGAACATTTAGAAGCGATGAATTATAACTTTGCCATCAATTATCTGGAGGATTTGGCTAGGGGAGATGAGGAGTTAAAAGAGCGGGTTATCAAGGAAATTCATCAAATAATTTTGAAAGGTATTGATGAAGAAAATGCTGGTAAATATAGATTGAAGGCGGTAAGAATTTCCGGTTCAGAATTTATTCCTCCAGAACCGCTCCTGGTTCCTGAATTGATGGAAAAATTTTTTCAGTGGTATGAAACAGATATTGAGCGTCATCCTGTGATCAAGTCAGCGATAGCTCATGCTAAACTGGTTGAGATTCATCCTTTTATTGATGGCAATGGCAGAACCGCCCGGCTTTTAATGAATCTGATCCTGATGCGAGCAGGTTATCCCATTGCCATCATTCGCAAAGAAGACCGGCCCAGATATTATGAAGCGTTAGAAGCCTCTCATCAGAAGCGAGAGCTTAGCGCGCTAATTGAGCTGATTATAGAAAGAATTATGGACACGCTCCGGGAGTATTTAAGAGCGATCCGGGAGGAAGAAAGGGCAAAAAAATGGGCTGAGAAGCTGGCGGATAAAGGCATTGAAATAGCTCAAAAAAAATTAAGAAATCAATATGATATTTTCAGATTGAAAATGGAGGATTTTCAGCGTGAATTTAAACACCGGGTGGACTTGTTGATTGAGCAAAGAAGAAAAAAAGAAGCTTTTAAGGAATTTAGTTTCTATTTTAACAAATATGAAATTATAGATTTTGAAAAGTATCTTGACCTTTGTAAAGGAAAATCCCGGGAATTAAGCTGGTTTTGCAAGCTAACTTTTGTGATGACTGGAGTGAGAACAGAAAAATTTGTTTTCTTTTTCGGAGTTCCTAGTTCAATGGTAAGGGAACATCTTGGGGATCAAGAATCTGTCTCGCTTTTTATTAGTCGGAGGGAAGCTGGAGAATACCGAAAATTGGATCAAGAGCAGATTTCATTTCGGGAGCTTTTTTATAATCACGAGGCAGGACAAATAGAGGCTAGGGTCAAAGAGGAAGGGCGAGAAAAAATTGTGTCGCGCTCTGCTGGTGAATATGCGGAGGAATTTATAAATCAAGTTTTGGAAATATATTTTGGTTTTCCAGAAGAGCGAATATGAGCAAGAGAGAAAAATTAATAACTGAGCTCAAGCTGATCAGCTTTTATTGGAAGGAGCTGAGTGAGGGAAGGAGTGAGGAGGAGTTGGAAAAAATTATTGCGGAATTGAAGCAGGCTCGGCAGATGATTAAAGATATTTTTCCGTTTAAAGTTATGGGTCGCGACTAAAGTCGCTCGCACAGAGTGGTCAAGGGCTACGCCATTGTCGCGAGCAATCTCGCTTGCATATTTTAAGGCGAAATATATTGAAAATGTTCTGGATGCGAGCTGGAACACGCGGATGCTGAGGCTGTGCAGGATTACAGACTATAATGTTTTCGCAAAGCTTGAGCTATTAAATCTGGGCAGTTCCTCAAAGGTCTGCCCCTGAGTGGCGCATCCAGGAATTCTGGAACCTCTACCCAGTCTGATAATTACATTTTCAAGCTGGCTTTTCAGTTCCTGGCTCCAATTTAAAACTCTGGATAGCTTTGATTATTTCCATTCCATTTATCAACTCCATACACTTTGCATCCTCGCATTCTCTTCGCTTATTGTCAGTGCAGGGAGCGCAGGGATATTTAGTTGCAATCACTTTGACCCATTTTTGCGGAGGCGCCCAGACCCCTGGGTCAGTTGGTCCGAAGATAGCAATGGTCGGTATGCCAAGGGCTGATGCAAGATGAGTTGGACCTGAGTCCATACCGATATAAATTTTTGCCTGCGCAATCATCTCTGCAAGTTTAATCAGCGGTAGGTCCTGAATTAGCTGAACTCTTGGCTTGAGCTTTTCTGGACAGGTTTTCACAATCTCAAACACCATTTTCTTTTCAACCTCTCCGGTTATGAGGCTGATTTTTTCAGAAGGAAAAATTTCAGAGAGCAGATCAAGTAGCTCAAACAGCTTAGCTAAAGGCAGAGCCTTTTTTAATGAACCGCTTCCGGGATGAACCAGGGTCTGATACCCTGGACCCAATTCCTCTATTTTTGTAGGATGGTTTAAGCGGGGAAGAAAATTTTTTATTTCAATCCCTGCGTCTATTACAGGCTTTGCCAGAATTTTAGTAATATGCTCACTGCCTGGCGTGGGTGGAAATTGCTCCTGAAAAATGAAGATGTCTTTTGCCAGGCTTTTAAGATTTTTTCTGTAAATCTCTGAGCCTCTTCCCAGCCAGCTTATTGCAAGGTCTGCGTTTGAGAAAATTTCTCTAAAATTCTGAGAGGGCGCAAAGTTTTCATTGAACAAGGAATGAAATCCTATAGCATCGGAAACAAGCGCCTTATCAATAATTCCGCAGTATTCTAATAATTTCAGCCGTTCTGAGCCAACTCCAATCAAAAGCTCGCAATTATCTTTGAGCGCCTGAATAGCTGGCGCTGTATTGATCAAATCTCCAAGCGCTCCCTGATGAATAATCACTGCTTTTTTTATTTTTCTATTCATTTATTCTCTTCAGACAGGTTTGAAACACAGGTTTATATTGAATACAATAAAGCCAGATGTTAATTTTAATCACAAATGATGACGGAATCAATGCACCTGGTATCCAGGCGCTTGCAGAAGAGCTGAGAAAGGAGTTTGATGTAAGGGTTGTAGCGCCAGACCAGGAGCGGAGCGCAAGCAGTCATTCCATCTCGCTGAATCAACCGCTGGTTCCGGTTGAGCTCAAGCCAGATTTTATAGCAGTGAACGGGACATCCGCAGATTGCGTTAATCTGGCAGTGAACAGCCTTCTTTCTCAAAAGCCAGACCTGGTTGTATCCGGGATCAACCGGGGAGCTAATCTCGGATGTGATGTGTTTTATTCTGGAACAGTGGCAGGCGCAAGAGAAGCTGGTATTCTGGGCATTCCAGCGTTTGCGGTTTCTTTAGATGTTAAGCCTGGACAAGAAATAGATTATAAGCCTGCGGCTGAATTCTCTCGCAAATTTGCGAGGTTCCTTTTTACAAGCCAGAACCATTCGCGGGTGATCTTCAATCTAAATTTTCCATCAATACCGCGCGAACAGATCAAAGGAGTAAGATTCACGCGTCAGGGCATAAGGGTATATTCCAGCAAGGTTCAGGAATGGCACGAGCCAGATGGCAGGAAATTTTATCAGATAAATGGGGCTGTTATTGGCGGAAAACAGATTGAGGATTCGGACATTGTCGCAGTTGAGCAGGGATACATATCTATCTCGCCTCTTGGAATGGACTTCACGGATTATAATCTTCTTCTGCAATTGAAAAAATTTGACCCGCAGAAATGGCTGAAAGATGATTGACTATATTGACAAGCGGAGACGGATGGTTCGCGAACAGATAGAGGCGCGCGGAGTGAAAGCCCTAGCTGTGCTTAAGGCAATGGAAAAGGTCCCAAGGCATCTTTTTGTTCCTGAAACTATGATTGAGCAGGCTTATGATGATTGTCCTCTCCCAATCGGGCACAAGCAGACTATAAGCCAGCCCTACACAGTGGCTTTTATGACTGAACTGCTTGAGCTTCAGGGCGATGAGAAGGTTCTGGAGATAGGCACAGGGTCTGGATACCAGTGCGCGATTCTTGCGGAACTGGCTAAAGAAGTTTATTCCATTGAGCGTATTCCGGAGCTGGCAGAAGTTGCTGAAAAAAGGCTTAAGGAGCTTGGGTACAGGAATATCCATATCAGGGTTGGGGATGGCACGCTTGGCTGGAAAGAGGAAAGCCCATTTCAGGGGATTATCGTGACTGCGGGAGCGCCAGATATTCCGGAAACGCTTATTGAACAGCTTGACAATAATGGCAGGCTTGTTATCCCGGTTGGAGACCGCTACTCGCAGGATATGATTCGGGTGCGCAAGGCCGCTCATCAAACAACAAGAGAAAATATGGGACCTTTTCGGTTTGTGGAATTGATTGGCGAATATGGGCATCGGGAATGAAAGATGGAATTTGGAATTGGGAATTCGGATTTCGGGAATAAAATTTAAAGTCTCTGACTACCAAAAATCTGCGATTCGCTGTATCATCATAATCTAAGGACTGGAATTTTGAAACCAGAATTGAATAAACAGATATGCTTGTTTTTTATCTTCAGCCTGGCGCTGGTTTTTTCCTGCGTGGAGAAAAAAACCGAGAAGACTATTCAGAACCCGGCTCCAGGCAAAGAGCCAAGACCACACTCTAAAACTCAAAGCACATCTAAAAGCAAGAACGGGGTATGGCACACGGTTCAACCAGGACAAACCCTGTGGCGCATCTGCAAAGCGTATGGCGTTGATATGGAGCGCGTGGTGGATGAGAACAATATTGATGACCCCACTCAGATAGAGGTTGGACAGAAAATTTTTATCCCTGGAGCAAAAGAGGTTAAATATGTTGAGCCAGCGCCAGAGCTTGTGGCAAAGCAAAAAACCAAAACCAGCTCATCCCCTCCGCCTCCTCCGGACGACTTCCCACCTGATACGCAGACAGGCTCCGGCAAACTTCTCTGGCCAGTTGATGGCGGAATGATCTATTCCAAGTTCGGGATGAGGAATGGCGAGTTTCACGAAGGAGTGGATATATCTGCTCCTGAAGGAACCGCAATCTACGCGGCAGAAGATGGCAAGGTGGTATATTCTGATAACAGGATTCGCGGATATGGTAATATGATTGTGATCAAGCATGCCGGGAGCTTAAGCACGGTTTATGCTCACTGCCGGGTCAACCTGGTCAAGGAGGGAGATTTTGTCAAACGCGGTCAAAAAATTGCGGAGGTGGGGAAAACCGGACAGGCAACTGGTACTCATCTACATTTTGAGGTTCGGGTTGGAAAAACCGCGGTTGACCCATTAAAGTATTTGGAGAAAACAAAATGAGTGAAGAAAAACCTAATTCTGTGAAGCCCGAAAAGCATAATTTTATTAAATGGCTTATCCCATTAGCGCTGTTTATTATTTTCATCATAGGGCTGGTCTTAAGCTGGAAGCAGAATACGGGGAGCAAATTTAAGCAACTGCCAAGCTTAAATCCGGAGCAGATTCAGAATGCGGAACTGGCGCCTGATTTTGAGATGCTGGATATTAATGGGAACAGGGTTCGGCTAAAAGATTTTCGCGGAAAAGCTGTTCTTCTCAATTTCTGGAGCATCACCTGCCCTGCTTGTCTGATGGAGCTCCGTAGCCTGGCAAGCCTATCTGAACAGCTCTCAGGCAAACCCTTTGCGCTGATTGCCCTCACAAGCAATTCCCGCGGGGATATCAAGGAATTTCTGGACGAGACCGGCTTGAAACTTCCGGTTTATTTTGACATAACAGGAGAAGCCGCATCCAGATACCGGGTGTATTATCTGCCAGTGAGTTTTGTGATTGATCCAGAAGGACGACTTGTAGATAAATTCGCAGGCGCGGCTGACTGGTCTGACCCTTCAGTCATCACCTACTTTCAGAAATTGATTGAACTCTATCAGCCTAAAAAGCCAAGTCCCTAACCAAACGCGGCAAGAACATATTTTGACAAAATAGGTTTTCCGCAATAATCTGATTTTAGAAAAATATGGGGCGGCACAATGATGGCATTAAGAACCAGAAAAATCAGGAACGAGTTAAATTTGATAAACCGAGAGCTTTCTGTTGTTAAGGGAATTTTCACGGGCGTAGTGAACATCCTGCCATCGTTTGATATTACCAATCGCAAGGTTTTACCATACGGCTTGAGAAAGCACACCAGGTCTGTCAGTTGGCTCGTTGAGCAGGTAATTATCCAGCAGACCAAATTTCATTCCTCAAAACTTAGGCTCACCGATGTGGAAATAGATATGCCAGACACCTGCCTTCACGATTGCATAATCCACCGAGGCGACAGCCGATGTTTCGTTAATGTGAAAATTCATCAGGCGGAACGGAAAGAAAATAAAAATGATATTGCCGCGGTTGAAAAGCTTTATATGCAATATAAAGTCAATCCGGACTATCGTCTTATTTACGCTTGTTTTGGCATAAAATTTGAGGAACTGACCATCAGTTTTAATCGGGATTATATCCAGGTTTTCTCGCCTCAATTTTTGCCCATCTATATCAATCCGCGAAACGATAAAATTCAGGCTTTTTACAACCACGAGCCGCAGTTCAGGTCCAGATCGCAATTTTTGAGCCTGCTTCGGAAGAATTCCAAAAGCATTGTTTTGAGGTGAGAGATGTTGGATGAGGTTTTAAATATAGATGCGCTGAAAGCCATTCCCAAAATAAAAGATGAAAGTCTTGATTTGGTTATAGCGGACCCGCCGTATGGCTTGGGCAAAGACTATGGCAATGACTCTGACAAGAAGCCCGGTGAACAGTTCTTAAAATGGACCGAAGAATGGCTCAATCTTATAATTCCCAAGATTAAAAGCAGTGGGAGTCTGTATATTTTCACTACCTGGCGCTTCAGTCCTGAAATTTTTGTTTTCTTAAAGAAAAAAATGATTATGGTTAATGAGATCATCTGGGACAGAAAAGTTCCCAGTATGGGAGGAAGCACCCGGCGTTTTTCTTCAGTGCATGATACGATCGGTCTTTTTGCGAAATCAAAAAACTATTACTTTGATATAGATTCGGTCCGAATCGCCTATGATGAGGAAACCAAGAAGGCAAGAACTCGGTCAATCTTTATCGGGAAAAAATGGTTGGAGGTCGGTTATAATCCCAAAGATGTCTGGTCAGTGTCAAGGTTGCACCGAATCCATTCTGAGCGCAAGGATCACCCCACCCAGAAGCCGCTGGAAATCATTGAGCGGATGGTCAAAGCCAGTTGTCCGCCCGGGGGATTAGTGTGCGACCCCTTTGCCGGCTCCGGCACCACCATTGAAGCGTGCATCCGCACCGGCCGTCATTATCTCGCCTTTGAAATCAATCCTGATTATTGCAAAATTATTGAAGAACGAATTAATCATACAAAAGCGGAGATGATGAAAGCGCTTCCATTCAATCAAAATAACTCTCCCTCCACTCAGTCATACCTTCATCATGTCCCCATTCAGGCGACGCTATTTAAAAGAGGAACGAAGAATTAAAGTGTCAATTTCTAAAAAATCAGCCCCATAACCACGAACGGCATCGGGATAAAGGTCAGGAGAAAAACTATCAGCGCGATTATGGCAATAAGCCAGCGCACCGGGTCTAATCTAACTTCGGGAAATACTGGAGGAGGATGCTTCACTCCGCGTGGTCCCATCAGGATAAGGGCGAATGCGGCAAAGAAGAACCAGCCTTCCCAGAAAAGGGAGACCGAGAATAAAGCTCCTGCCAGCATTGAGACCGCTCCGGTCAGCATCATCAAACCGAGCACTGCCCAGGAAAGATACACTGAGAACCTTCCAAGACAGGCATACGCGATATGGCCCCCGTCTAGCTGTCCGATCGGGAACAGATTCAGCATCGTGACAAACATTCCGACCCATGCCGCATCCAGGATCGGGCTTTGAATAATATAATTAGCGTCTGTGACAGGAAGCCAGCGCGCAAAAGCCAGATTGAATAAAATGTTCGGATTGAATAAAATCATTGCTTGGTCTTCTGAAAAAGGCACCAGCTTCGCAGTCTTCACTCCAATATAAAGCGCAAACAGGCTAACAATAAATCCGGAAAGCGGACCCGCGGCTCCTATGTCCAGAAGCGCCTTCCGGTCCCGGATTCTTCCCTTCATAAAAATCACTGCGCCAAAAGTCCCGACTAGATTCGGCGCTGGAATAAAATAAGGAAGGCTTGCGGGAACCTGATGATAGCGTGAGAAGAAATAATGACCAAGCTCGTGCGTTAAAAGTATAACCATCAGGGTCAAAGAAAACGGCAAACCATCCAGCCACCACGCGGGATGATATTTGAGAAAAATCCAGAATTTTCTTATGTCCACATCATAATGAGCCATATATGCTCCAAAAAACATCGTGGACAGCAAAGTCAAAACGAAAAGAATGATGTTGACCCACGGAATCCGAAATTGCTCCGGCTCCTGGTGCTCTATCTGATAAGAATAACTCGGCTGACTATAATAAAATTGCGGAACTTCATAGTTTTGGTCCGACTGCTCGCTCATAGCTATTGATATTAACACGGCATTCCAGGACTGCCAATTTTATGAGCATAGCCAGCTTTAGCAATTTTACTAGCCTGGTCTGGATGACAGTTTAGAATTTTTAAGCTAGAATCCTAAAAAGGATAAAGATGATAGACCTTCATAGCCATATTCTCCCGGCTCTGGATGATGGCGCCAAGAACGAGGCGGACTCTATTGAGATGGCGCGGATTTATCAGGAGCTGGGTTTTAATAAGGTTGTTGGAACTCCGCACATAATGGAAAAATCCGGGTATATGGTCACTGGCTTTGAAATTTCCGAAAAGGTCAAGACCCTGAATGAAAGCCTCAAGGAACAGGGAATTGCTGTAGAAGTTTTCCCAGGCGCAGAATACTATCTGGAAGGGTCGTTCCTTAAACTGGCTGACCAGCGCTGGCCTATGACACGGATAAATCATACTGTCTATATCCTTGTTGAGATGCCTGCGCTTTTTGTCAATCAAAATATGGGCTTGAGCTTCTTTAATCCATCTGTGAAAAATCCAGAATTGAAAAAAGAGCTCCCGTTCCTGCGATTGATACTCGCGCACCCGGAGCGCAACGAGGAAGTGATAAAGAAGCCAGAGGTTTATATCCGGATGTTCAAGGAGCAAGGGATGTATATCCAGATGAATCTCGGGAGTTTGCTCGGGTATTACGGAAAAGCAGTAAAGAAGGCATCGGAGCAAATCCTGAAAACAAAGATGGTTGACATCATAGCCACTGATTCACACTCGCCAGACCAGCTACGGACTTATGCCGCGCAGGGATTAGAAAGGCTGAATAAGCTGGCTGGGAGAAAAGCCCTGGATGTGCTTCTTAATATCAATCCCAATAAGGTTCTGATGGGAGAGCCTCTGGAGCCGTTTTATTGATTTTTGGAAAGGACAATGAAAAAGCAAACAATCCTGCCTATACTTATCGCAGGCGGAAGGGGAACCCGGTTTTGGCCCTTAAGCCGGAAGAATAAACCCAAACCGCTTCTATGCCTGGGCTATGACCAGCCTATGATCTGCCGCGCGTGTGGTCTACTACAACCGCTCTGCTCCCCGAAAAATATGTTCATCGCAACATCCAGGGAGCTTGCGCAGGAAATAAAAAAAGTGGTTCCAGATGTGCCAGAAGAAAATTTTATTCTTGAGCCAGAGCCAAGAGACACAGCGCCAGCGATCGGCTTAAGCCTTGCGCTCATCTCCAGACAAATCCGCGGAAAAACCCCGGAGCCAGTCCTCGCTTTCATCCCCTCGGACCAGCATCTTGAAAACCCGGGAGAGTTTGCAAAAATCCTGAAACTTGCAAGCAGGCTTGCTAACGAGAAGGATATGATCATTACCATTGGCGTAAAGCCTGAATTCCCTGCAACTGTTTATGGTTATATTGAGCCCGGGAAAAAAATCCCCGGATTCAAAAACGCCTTTTTTGTAAAGCGATTCAAGGAAAAACCAACAAAGACACGGGCGCGGGAATATCTGAAGCGTGGATTTTTCTGGAACGCAGGCATATTCATTGCCCGTCCCGCTGTTTTATGGAACGCTTTTGAAAGGCATTTGCCGGATTATTTTTATAGCTTGCAAAAAATTCTGGATGCAGGCGCACGGGAATTAAACTCTGTAATCAAAAGGGAGTTCAGCGGGTTGAAAAAAATATCGTTTGACTACGCGGTGATGGAAAAGGCGGAGAATATCGCGGTGGTTTCCGGCAATTTTGGCTGGAGCGACATTGGAGGCTATCATTCCCTTCAGAGGCTTTTCCAGAATAAACGGCTCAAGAATCTCGGCGTGGGAAAACTTGTGCATCGGAAATCTGATGGTATCCTTGTTCATAGCGATAAGCTGGTTGCGCTTGTGGGCGTGAAGAATCTGGCGATCATAGAGACCAGAGATGCTCTCCTGGTAATGGACTTTTCCCAGGAAAAGGAACTCAAGGAGCTGGTGAGAGAACTGGAGAAGATAGGATTAGAGCAGTATTTATAATAAGGAGGTTTTAGAAATTGAAGATTCTGGTGAGCGGAGGGGCTGGTTTTATTGGCTCGCATATTGTTGATGCATATATATCAGCAGGTCATAAGGTAGTGGTTGTAGATGACCTGAGTCGCGGAAAAAAGGAGCAGGTGAATAAGAGGGCTAAATTTTATCAAGCGAACATCTGCGACAGGAAAAAGCTGGAAAGCGTGTTCAAGCGAGAAAAACCTCAGGTGATAAATCATCACGCGGCGCAGATAGATGTCAGGAAAAGTGTTGCAGACCCTGCTATGGACGCACAGACAAATATCATTGGCTCCATAAACCTTGCTGAACTCGCGGTTAAGTATAAGTCAAAAAAATTCATCTTCGCGTCCACTGGAGGCGCTCTTTATGGTGAGCAGGACTATTTCCCTGCTGATGAATGCCATCCCATCAGACCACTCTCTCCTTATGGTATTGCCAAGCGCTCTGTGGAGCTTTATCTGTATTATTACCATAAGATTCATAAGCTGGAATATATCTCTCTCAGATACAGCAATGTTTATGGACCCAGACAGGACCCGTTCGGGGAGGCTGGAGTTGTGGCTATTTTTGCGCAAAGACTCTGGCGGAAAGAACCGGTTATAATTAATGGCACAGGGAAACAGACGCGCGATTTTGTGTATGTAGGTGATGTTGTAAGAGCCAATTTGCTCGCGCTAAAGCCCGGTGTTATTGGCGAGTATAATATCGGCACTGGCAGGGAAACCTCTGTGAATGAGATATATCAATTACTTGCCAGCGCAACTGGAGCTAAAGGCAAACCGATTCATGGTCCTGCGAAAAAAGGCGAGCAAATGAGAAGCGTTCTTGACGCAAGACTTGCGAGAAAGGTTATAGGCTGGAAACCAGAGGTGAAGCTGGAACAGGGCATCAAGCTTACAGCGCAATTTTTTAAGTTGGGGGTCACTTCTTAAGGTCCCTGTCAAGCCTAACAGCCTTATGGACTAAGAACAGAGCTTGATTCACGGCGCCACAGCGCCATCAAGCCCGCAAACAAGCACAAACTTGACAAAAGTATGAGCTTGGCTTAGCATTTTTCTAATTATTTTTTAATATAAGAAAATTGGTTGCTTTCAGCGAAAGCCGTGAGCAATGGTGGAGCTTGAGAGCCGAGCTAGGAAAATGGGAATTAAAAAACAATTTCAATTGTAAGGAGGATTGGAATGAAGATTACAATCAGTGTGATTAAAGCGGACATCGGCAGTATAGGGGGACACATCAAGCCGAGCGCAGAGCTTTTGGGGCAGGTCAGCAGAATAATTGAGGCTGAAAAGAAAAATGCTATTATTGACTGCTTCATTGGCGCAACTGGCGATGATATAGCGATCCTGATGACGCACACCAGAGGCGTAGGCGCAGAAAAGATCCATAGCCTTGCCTGGAGCGCTTTCAAGGAAGCCACAGAGAAGGTTGCGAAGAAGCAGGGCTTGTATGGCGCAGGACAGGATTTGCTAAAGGACGCTTTTTCCGGGAATGTCCGGGGATTGGGACCTGCAGTGGCTGAGATGGAGATTGAGGAGCGGGCTTCTGAGCCGTTTGTGTTTTTTGCCGCGGACAAGACCGACCCTGGCGCATATAATCTTCCGCTTTATCTTGCTTTTGCAGACCCGATGTATTGTTCAGGCTTGATTTTAGCTCCCAAGATGAGCAAGGGCTTTAAGTTCCGAATAATTGATGTGGAATATACAGAATGCGTGAAATGCAAGAACTGGCATATTCACGATGAGCCGTGCGCAGGCGCTGAGAAAAATCCTCGGGGAGAAAAAATCATAGAGTTGAATGCGCCTGAAGACCTTTATGGAATAGCGGCACTGCTTCGGGACAATCAACGCTATGTGATTGAGGCGATTTTCAGCAGGGAAACCGGAGCACAGGCAGTTGCGGTCAGCACAACCAGGCTTCATAACATTGCTGGCAAATACACTGGCAAGGACGACCCGGTGATGCTGGTGAGAGCGCAGGGAGATTTTCCAGCAACCGGAGAAATTTTAGCGCCTTTTGAAAAGTGCCATCTGGTTGCAGGATTTATGAGAGGCTCGCATACAGGTCCTCTTATGCCCAGCAAGCTCTTCACAGACATATCTTATTTTGACGGACCCCCTGTGGTAACAGGCGCCGCGTTTTCTATGAGAGAAGGAGTCCTGACCGGACCTGCTGATGTTTTTGCTAATCCATTCTGGGACGAGGTTCGCTCCAAAGCCGCTCTTAAAGCAAGCTTTATCCGGGAGCAAGGCTTTTCTGGAGCGGCTATGTTGCCAATGAGCGAGCTGGAATACGGCGGAATCGTGGAGAAGCTCAAGGAGCTGGAAAAGCGCTTCACTTATCGCACATAAAAATTTTCAGGAAATTTTTTGCAGGGATAATTTTTCAGTCTGGTCCACGGTTTGAGCGATTTGCGCAAAGGATTTTGTGATTATCTCTTTTGCTTTTGAAACAGCTTCATTGATTGCGACCAGTTTTTTCTCCTGCTCAGAGCGGAGTTTGAACTCCACAGAATTTTTCGCAAGGGTTTTGTCGCCGATTAAAATCCGGAGCGGAATTCCAATTAAATCCGCATCCTTGAATTTCACCCCCGGGGTTTCATCCCGGTCGTCAAGCAATACTTCAATGCCCTGTTTCTCAAGCTCTGTCTCCAGAGCATCCGCAATCGCTTTTTGTTTTTCATCTTTATAATTTATCGGGAGTAAATAAACCTGAAAAGGCGCGATGCTTATAGGCAAGATAATTCCAGCATCATCGTGGTTCTGCTCAATCGCAGAGGCAACTGTCCTGCTTATGCCTATTCCATAACATCCCATAATGAAAAATTTTTCCCTGCCTTCCGCATCCAGAAAAACCGCGTTCATTGGTTTAGAGTATTTGGTTCCCAGCTTAAATATATGCCCAACCTCAATGCCTTTCTGGAATTTGAATTCAGTTCCGCATTTTGGACACAGGTCTCCAGCAACCGCTACCCTGAGGTCTGCGATTTTTGCGGGCTGAAAATCCCTGCCTGAATTGGTGTTAAGATAGTGATAGTCCTGCTCGTTCGCGCCAGTCACAAAGTTTTTCAAAAGCGCGATTTCCTGGTCAACATAAACCGGGATTTTTAAGCCAATAGGACCGGAAAACCCAAGCGGTCCCCCTGTTAGCTCCTGAATCCGCTCAGGGCTTGCCATTTCCAGCCATTCCGCATTGAGCAGGCTCTGGAGCTTATTGGGATTCAGCTCCCTGTCTCCCCTGACCATTGCCGCGCAGGGACCTTTATCGCTTTCATAGATCAATGTCTTGACGAGCTTCTGGCTGGGAACTTTTAGAAATGCGCACACCTCTTCAACAGTGCGCTGACCCGGGGTAAAAACCTTCTCAAGAGGTTTTTCCTTCTCATCGTCCTTTTCCTTATTCTCCGGCAACTTAATCTCAGCCTTTTCTGTGTTCGCGGCATATCCGCAATTCGGGCAATGCACAATCACATCCTCACCTGTATCCGCAAGCACCATAAACTCGTGGCTATATTTTCCTCCAATTGGACCGGTTGTTGCCTCCACTGCTCTGAAGCGCAGACCGCATCTCGCAAAAATACGCGAATACGCCACATACATATCCCTGTAACTCTTCTCCGCGCCTTTTTCATCTGCATCAAAGCTATACGCATCCTTCATCAAAAATTCCCGCGCCCTCATCACTCCAAAACGCGGACGAATCTCATCCCGAAACTTGGTCTGTATCTGATAAAGATTCAAAGGCAATTGACGCCAAGAGCGCAACTGCCCCCGAACCAAGTCCACTATCACTTCCTCGTGAGTGGGCCCAAGACAACTCAGATGCTTATGCCTGTCCTCAAACCTCAGCAGTTCCTTGCCATACGCATCCCATCTGCCTGACTCCATCCATAACTCCGCTGGCTGAACCATTGGAAGGCTAACCTCAATCGCACCTGCCCGATTCATCTCCTCACGAACTATGTTCTCAACCTTGCGCAGAACCCTAAGCCCGAGCGGAAGCCAGTTATAAATCCCGCTCGCCAGCTTCTTGATCATTCCTGCCCTTAGCATCAATTGATGCGAAATAACCTCAGCCTCAGCAGGAGCCTCCCGAAATGTGGGCAAATAATATCTTGATAGCCTCATCTTAACCCTCTTTCTCAAAGCCACTTAAATCGCATTTCAAACTTACGCTGAATTTTAATCAAAACCATTCCAAGAAGCAAATCAGTGGATTTGCTATTAGCCAAAGCGCAGGTAAGATTTATTGGAGATGATTCCAGAAAGAAAATGGGGACAGACCCCGAGCTTTGGACCAAGACAATGGCTCAGACATAAACTTTTGCTAAAAGAGCTGAGCAAGAGACTTCCGCAAGGATTGATCCTGGACGCGGGATGCGGACAGGGAAGACTTGCATTCTTGCTCTCTAAAAAAGGCTACATGGTTTTTGGATTTGACGAAAGCAGAGAAAGCCTAATCCGGGCGATAATGGCGGACAAGAGTGTCCGCCCCCCTGCATATTTGCAAAGCAAAATGGATCAGATTCCTTTCCTTGATAATTCCTTTGACGCGGTCATTTCAGGAGATGTGCTGGAGCATCTCGCGGATGATAAAAGCGCGGTGAAAGAGCTTTTTCGCATCTTGAAGCCAGATGGAATCGCCATCGTCTCGGTTCCATCTGACCCCAATAAATGGTCTGTTGATGATGAATGGAGCGGGCATAAGCGAAGATACAATAAAACAGAGCTTGAAAACCTGTTCCTGAATACGGGCTTTGAAAAACTCTCAATTTATCACTGGGGTTGGCCAATAATATATATTTACTATAGACTATATTATATACCCTCTATTAAAAGTAGGCTCAATCAAAATCCGTCCAGCTCCGAGCCAGCAGGCATAAAAGAGAACCCACTGCTAAATGCTCTCTTTTCCCTGCTCCTTCTACCAGACCTGCTGTTCCCAGGAGCCCCCTGGGGCATCGGCTTGATCGCTGTTTTCCGCAAACCACCTCAATAAGGGCTTATCCCTCAACGAGCGGTTATTTTAATAATATATATTTAAGATACACTATATTAAATTTATTCTATTTAATAATGCTATTTGTCCAGAACTGGTGTTGAAAACTATAGAGTGAGTGGAAAGCAGATAAGCTATTGCTCCAACGGGTATAGATTGTAATGGTTAGCGATTTTATCCACAACTTTTGCACAGGGACGCCAAAATAATGGATATTTATATAGACTATACAAAAGATATACTATTAAAAAATGCGCTAAATTATGGGTAGCTCAGTGGCTGGGCTGGGAGTTGGTTTCTGGGAAAAGCTCATCTCAATCCGCGAGAGGAAAGGTTTTTATACGAGAGTTGACTAAATGGGCTGATGGGATTATGCTTTTAGCCGAAGTGAGAGTTCCGGGTTTAAGCCATAAGGCTGGTAAGTTAGCTGATGCGCTTATATTATTAGCGCTGGCTTGGGTCTTGTTTATTGGATGTGTGCATAAATTCCCTGTTAGATTATCCTCGGAATCGTTTCAAGGTTATGGCATCAAGGGTATTTTTCGGGATGACTTTCCATTTTCTATTTCCAGCAAGACACCGGACTTAGGGACTGCGATCCCCCCGGCGAGGGAGGGCTGTTCTGTAAAGATTCTTCCGTATGGACCTGAGAATTTCGCGTTGCGTGCGGAGCTGATGAAAAGCGCTCGGTCTTATATTTATCTTCAGAACTACATCTTTGCCAATGACTCCACTGGTCAGGCGAGCGCGGGGATTTTCAAGGAGAAGATTGGGCAGGGAGTGGCGGTTTATTTAATTGTTGATGGCTACAATAAGCTAGGCAATCTTCATCGCGAGCTTTATAAGCAGATGGTTCAGAATGGGGTTAAGATTGCGGGATTTGAGCCTAAATATATGAGCTTTCTCAATCAGAACTATGTGCCTACCACGCGTGAGTTAAATATGCGTTATCATGAAAAGTATCTGATAGTGGACGGGGTTTTTGGAATCACTGGTGGGACTAATATCGGGGACAGCTACGCTGGGGTTGGCGCAAAGCCTGGGACCGAACTCAGGGACCAGGATGTTCTAGTCACAGGAGCGGTTGTTGAGGATATGGAGCGGGCGTTTGAGGAAAATTTTGGGGGTTTGAAATTATTGGAAAGTTCTCGTCCGGTTTTTCTCAAGCGAAATAAAACCAGGCTAGAAAGCGCTTTCAAAGGCAGAAGAGATATTGGGATTCAGGTTCCAGAGGGGATTAGTTTCACAGACCAGGATGTTCGGGTAAGATTGATTAGGTCCCGTCCTCGTTATGAGGAGTCGTATATTTACCAGGCGTATCTTTATCTGATCCAGCAAGCGCAAAAAGGCATCATCATAGAAAATTCCTATTACATCCCGGATAAGGACTTGAATGACGCTATCCTTAATGCGGCTCGGCGCGGGGTGGAGGTCACAATGATTGTGGATGTTGGCAAGGCGCGGGACAAGCTCCAGATGCAACCGATTATTATCCGTCATTATTATTTGCCGTTAGTTGAAGCCGGGGTCAAGGTTTATGAATGGCAATCCACATTGCGCGGAGAGGGCGAGCTTCATTCCAAGGTCAGCGTTTTTGACGGACAGGTGTCTGTGATCGGCTCATATAATTTTGACCCGCGCTGTAAATATCTTAACTCCGAGGATGTGGTTGTGATAGACTCGGAAAAAACCGCGGCCGCTTTGACAGATTACATTTTCCAGAACGACCTCATCCGGAGCGAGCTTGTGAGCCTGGAAAAGGCAAAAGCAAACCGGTATCCCAAAGAGATTACTAAATTCATCCGGCTGACATGGGCGCTGATGGTAAAAGACTACTGGTGATTCGGCTTTGATTTCTCTCTAGGTTGAATAGATAGTCAGCCTATATCAATTTTTTCGCTTGCAGTTAATCGGGCTCAGATTAAAATAAGATGCGATGAATAGAGCTGGCAGGAGGTTGTTTGAGAGAGGAGAGCGTGTGCCGGACCTGAAGCAGGAGCGGAGGGTCAGGCAGATGGGCTTCAATGTAATAGCTGGGGTGGATGAGGCTGGGAGAGGACCTCTGGCAGGACCGGTTGTTGCTGGCGCAGTGATTCTTCCGGAGTTTATTGGTAAGGGCTCAGGGCTATGGCGGATAAGGGACTCCAAGAAGCTCTCTTCATCTGAGCGCGAGGAGTTGTTTGAGATAATTATGCAGGAGTCAGTAGCTGTTGGAGCAGGAGAGGCAGATAGCCAGGAGATAGACAGGTTGAACATTTTTCAGGCTACGCTTTTAGCAATGGAGCGCGCTGTTATGTCTCTTTCTGTTCAGCCTGATTTTTGTCTGGTGGATGGTATTCGGAGGATAGATAGCGTTCCGTCTCAGGCGATTAAGAAAGGGGACCTGATATGTCTCAGCATCTCTGCGGCGAGCATTATCGCCAAGGTTATAAGGGACAGGAAGATGAAGGAGTTTGAGAAGATTTATCCGGGTTATGGTTTTGCTGAGAACAAGGGATATGCGACAGTAGAGCATCGCAGGGCGCTTTTGGAGCTTGGTCCCTGCCCTATTCATCGTTTGAGTTTTGAGCCTGTGAGATTGTGCGCAGACAGGTTTGTCTGCATTCCGAATAAAGAAGTGTCAGAAAAGAGAGTTGAAAGATGGAAGTAAGAGTAAGGTTTGCGCCGAGTCCAACCGGGCATCTTCACATAGGCTCTGCGCGGACAGCTATTTTTAACTGGCTTTTTGCCCGGCATAATGGCGGTAAGTTTTTGTTAAGGATTGAGGACACGGACAGGGAGAGGAGCAAGCAGGAGTATACGGATGCGATTTTAGATGGCTTGAAGTGGCTGGGTCTGGACTGGGACGAGGATGTGATTTATCAGAGTAAGCGCCTGGATATTTACAGGGAGATTGCTGAGAAGCTGGTTCAGGATGGCAAGGCTTATTATTGCTCTTGCACACCTGAGGAGCTGGAGCAGATGCGAGAGAAGGCATTAAAGGAAGGCACAGGCAAGCTTGGCTATAGCGGAAGATGCAGAAACAGAACCGAGCATCCTCCGGACCGTCCAAAGGTTATCCGGTTCAAGAGCGAGAACACAGGCGTCACGATAGTTGACGATATGATTCAGGGAAGGGTTAAATTTGATAATAGCGAGCTTGATGACCTGATCATTCTCCGCTCTGACGGAACACCTACATATAATTTCAGCGCGGTGATAGATGACCACGAGATGAGAATTACCCATATTATTCGTGGCAATGACCATTTGAACAACACTCCTCGTCAGATTCAGATTTATAAGGCGCTTGGTTATCCGATTCCTGAATTTGCGCATCATCCTCTTATTCTTGGCGAGGACCGCTCAAAGCTGAGCAAAAGGCACGGGGCAACTGGCTTGATCCAGTATCGGGAGGAAGGGTATTTGCCAGAAGCGATCTTCAATTTCCTTGTCCGAATAGGCTGGAGCCATGGAGACCAGGAGGTTTTCAGCAAGGAGGAGATGATTAAATACTTTGACATAAAGGATTTAAGCCCGTCTCCCGGGGTATGGAATCAGGAGAAGCTGGTCTGGCTTAATGGCTATTACATCAGGCAGACTCCGCTGGATGAGCTTGCTGAGCTTGCGCTTCCGTTCTTTCATAAAAAAGGCTATCCTGCGAAAAAGGATGATTACCTGATTAGTATCATCAAGGATTATCAGGTTCGTGCAAAGACCCTGGCGGATTTTGCAGAAAGCGCGGGTTATTATTATGTTGAGGAAGTGGTCTACGAGCCAGAGGCAAAGGCGAAATTTTTGAATAAGGACAGCTTGCCTTCGCTTGAAGTTTTGCTGAAGAAGCTGGAGACGCTGGAGCGGTTTGATAAGGAGTCCATAGAAAAATGTTTTTCCGAGGCGCTCTCTGAAACCGGCTTGAAGATGAAGCAGATTGCCCAGCCTGTAAGAGTGGCTCTAACAGGTGGAACAATAAGCCCGGGTATTGTTGAGTTGATGGTAACGCTTGGCAGGGAAAGGGTCTTGAAGAGATTAGGCAGGGCGGTTCAAGTTATTAAAGGGAACGAATAAAATTGCCTCCACAAAATGAATTGGGGGTGGATGCGAGACGATGCTCAAAAAGAGCAAGAAGGTAAGTGGACTTGACAAATAAAAGATGATTATTCAAGTAATAGATATTAACACCCTTGAAAACCATGCCCCAGGAAGAAGGTTGAGCGATTGCCATTTATTGTGCGAGAAAAATATGTGTTGAATACTAAAAATTCCGGTTTAGCTAAAAGGGGTGCGTGAATGGGAGAGGATACTAAAAAGCCAAGGGATTTTATTCGGGAGCAGATAGAGATTGATTTGAAGAGCGGTAAATATGGAGGCAAGGTTGTGACCAGATTTCCGCCTGAGCCGAACGGGTATCTGCACATTGGACACGCGAAGAGCATTCATCTGAATTTCGGGATTGCAGAGGAGTATAAGTCCATAGGAGCAAGATGCCATCTCCGGTTTGATGACACTAACCCGATGAAGGAGGAAGAGGAATATGTGGAGAGCATAAAAGAAGATGTTCGCTGGCTCGGGTATGACTGGGGAGAGCATCTTTATTATGCGTCTGATTATTTTGAACAGCTTTATGAATGGGCGGTTGAGCTGATAAAAAAGGGGAAGGCATATGTTTGCGATTTGAGTCCTGATGAGGTCCGCGACTATCGTGGCACGCCTACTCAGCCTGGGAAAAACAGCCCGTATCGCGACCGCTCTGTTGAAGAGAACCTGGATTTATTTGAGCGAATGAGGAAAGGGGAATTTCCAGAAGGGTCGCGCACATTGCGAGCCAAAATAGATATGTCTCATCCGAACCTGAATATGCGAGACCCTGTGATGTATCGCATCCTCAGGATGCCCCATCAACATACAGGAGACAAGTGGGTGATCTATCCAACTTATGACTGGGCTCATGGCCAATCTGACTCCATAGAGGGGATCACGCATAGCATCTGCACACTGGAATTTGAGATTCATCGTCCGCTTTACGATTGGTTTATAGAGCAACTCGGTATTCATCATCCAAGGCAGATAGAGTTTGCGCGTTTGAACTTGAGCTACACTGTGATGAGCAAGCGGATGCTTAAGGAGCTTGTGGATGGCAAATATGTTTCAGGATGGGATGACCCAAGAATGCCCACAATTTCAGGATTGAGAAGGCGCGGATACACACCAGAGGCGATCAGGGATTTCTGCAACCGCATAGGAGTGGCAAAGGCAGACTCCACTGTTGACATCGCGCTTCTGGAGCACTGTTTGCGAGAGGATTTGAATAAACGCGCTCCTAGAAGAATGGCTGTGATAAGACCGCTCAAGGTGGTGCTGGAGAACTATCCAGACGGCAAGGTTGAGGAACTGGACGCAGTGAATAATCCAGAAGACCCATCTGCAGGAACGCGCAAAGTGCCGTTCTCAAAGGTTCTTTACATTGAACAGGATGATTTTATGGAAGTTCCTCCCAAAGGCTTCTTCAGGCTATCTCCGGGAAAAGAAGTTCGGCTCAGATACGCTTATTACATCACCTGCAAGCAAGTAAAAAAGGATGCGAGCGGAAAAATTGTTGAGCTCATCTGCACTTATGACCCTGCGACCAGAGGGGGAGGCTCCCCGGATGGACGCAAGGTCAAAGCAACCCTGCACTGGGTCTCTGCGCAACATTCCATCCCAGCAGAGGTTCGCTTATATGACCATCTGTTTATAAAGCCAGACCCTACGGATGTTGAAGAAGGCAAGGATTTTAAGGACTATCTTAATCCAAAATCCCTGGAAGTCCTTAAGGACTGCAGGTTGGAGCCAAGCCTGAAGGATGCAAAGCCCGGAGATAAATTTCAGTTTGAGCGACTGGGATACTTTTGCGTGGATAAAGACTCAACCCAAGGCGCTCTCGTGTTTAATCGCGCAGTCTCTCTCAAGGATGAATGGGCAAAGATACAGAAGGGGAAAAAGCAATAGTTGCCAGTGCTCAGTGGCAGGTGGCAAGTTTTTGGAAAAAAAACCAGATGTGATATAATATAATAAAAGCTGAAGCAGAGAGAGCGCGGGACTAAACTTCCCCGCTCAGCCAGGAGGTGGAAGATGATTAAGTGGTTTATGAGCACATTGCTGGTAGCTGTTATTGTGGCAGGTATTATGATCCTTTATCTCAGCCCGGATTTGAGAGCTAAAGCCAGGGTCTGGTTCAAGGACAAAAACGCTTTGGTTATTAAACGCGCAAAAGCCCTGAAGCAATCCTTCCTGACCAGTTCAACCCTTAAAAAAATCAAAGGCTATATGCCTTTTAATAAGGAAACAAAAACCAAACCCGCAGAAGAGAAAGAAACAGGAACACAAGCCAAAAATCCGCCAATGCAAGACCATATCTCAGAAAAAGATAGAAAAGAGCTAGAGAAAATCCTGGAAAAAGCTCAAACTAAATAAAGCTATTAGATGGCTCTCGTGATTTTACTCTGAATCCTTTTTCCAAGCGCCGCCGGATTCAATTCTCTTCCGAACATTTTCCGCAACAGCAGGAAGGTCTCTCTTCGCAATATATTCCTGCACAAACCCTGGCATAGCAATTCCAGTGTCTGTGCGCGTCACGCCATAAACAAACAGTGTCTGATTGCTCCCGAGTTTTTCAAAAAGAAAAAAGCCAGCAGTGTCTTTAATGTCATGCGGTTTTGACTTATCCATCTCAAAGTCTATCCGGTAGTTTTTCTCATCTATTTTATACTGGTTCACATACCTGACCCTCACGCCAAAAAACTTAAACTCCTTCTGAACCAGCGCAAACCCTGGCTTTTGCTCAATTACCTGCGAAACCGTCTTGCGCGGGAAATACTCTGCCTGCTTGTCAAACTGCGTAAAAATCTGCCAGCATTTATCAATCGGAGATTTAATTATTGCCATTGATTGACCATACCCGCTGATCTTGCCCTCTGCATCCGCTGTCTTAACGCTCTTGTAAATAACCTCCCCCTTCTGCAATTTTTCCTTCTCAAGAGGACTCAGCTTATTCCATTCCTCAGAAAAAGCGCGCCCTGCTCCAGCCATAAGAACCAAAACCAGCAGAACTCGTGAATAAATTCCTTTCATTCGCCTGAAAAGACATACCAGAGAGATTAAGAGATGTCAAATAAAGCACTTAATCTTCTCATCAAACCATACTGCAAAAACCTCATTTATCCCCATCCTTTTTCACCCAGAACCAAGCACGGGAAAATTACTTGACAGGATTAGCAAAATGCGCTTAAATAGTGCCCAAGAAATCGGGTGCGATACACTGAGGATTGCAGTGGCTTGGCAAAAAACTGAGCACATTTAGGTCAGACTTTGGAATTAGCGCCAAGTTATTGAACAATAATCCAAAGCCCGGGTGGCGGAAAGGCAGACGCAGGGGACTTAAAATCCCCTTCCGCATAGCGGAGTGAGGGTTCAATTCCCTCCCCGGGCACCAATGGAATCAATGGGGTAGACGAATTTTTTAATATGCAAATTTTTTCAGATTTCTCGTTTGTGCCCAAATTGTGTCCAAAATTTTCAGAATCAGGTACAATTAAATCAAAATTTTCTGAACCAGTTTGGACCAAAGGATTAGGCTCTGATGGATTAACTTTTGAGGATGTGAGGTGAGGGACAAAGGTTGTGGGAGTGTTTAACAATCCGCGGAGTTTGGGACGGATTATGTTCTCGGTTTTGTTTAGATACAACGAGAACCAAGCCCCAATATATTGCCTGACATAAAATAGTTGATATGATCCTGAAAATTGTCCGCATTGGCTTGATGGTTCAAAATGGGTTAAAATAGAGATAAATGAGGAGATGGATTATAGTGCTTTTGCTGGCGCCGGTCCTGCGGGTCTGGGCAGGTGGTCTATACTACTATATTGACGAGAAGGGCGTTTATCATTTCAGCGACACTCGTAAGGACGCGAATTATGACAAGATGATTATCTGGCCTGATGCCGGTGGCACAGGTGTCAAGGTTGACCTGGCGATTAATTTTGATCAATACATCAGACAGGCTTGCAGTTATTACGGGGTTAACGAGGACCTGGTTCGGGCGATGATCAAGGTAGAGAGCAACTATGACCCGAACGCGGTTTCTAGGAAGGGAGCGCAGGGGCTGATGCAATTGATGCCAGAGACCGCGGCAATGATGCGCCTGATTGACCCTTATCATCCTAGGGATAATATCTTTGCGGGAGTGGCTTATTTCAAGATGTTGCTGGATAAATATCAGGGGAATGAGCAGTTGGCTCTTGCGGCGTATAACGCAGGTCCGGGCGCTGTTGACAAATATCAGGGTGTGCCTCCTTATTCCGAGACCAAGAACTATGTGAAGAAGGTTCAGGCGTATCGGGAGCAGTATGCGGCACAGAGTTCCAATAACCGGTATAGGAGCCGAGTGATCATCCTGTCTGAAAAAACTGTTCCGAGGAAATAGGGGAAAGGACTGCGAGCAATGACTGGCTCTGAAAATAGGACAAGGCTGTTCAATATAGCCAATCTTCTGACGATGTTCAGGATTGTGTTGGTGCCGGTGGTGCTGGTTCTGTTGCTTATGCTTCAACGCGAGCCTGAGCTGGGATGGATTAGGTGGGAGACAGAGCCGGTTTCGGATAGGAACTTTATTCTATCTATAATAGCCGCCATTCTATTCGTGGTTGCTAGCCTGACTGACATCCTGGACGGATACATGGCTCGCAAGTATCAATTGATAACCAATTTCGGCAAGCTATTGGACCCGCTTGCTGACAAGCTGTTAGTGATGGGAGCAATGGTGATGCTGGTTGAAAAGAACCGATTGCCAGGATGGATGGCTGTGATTATTCTCGGCAGGGAACTCGCCATAACCTCTCTCCGCTCAATTGCGGGCGCAGAGGGAGTGGTGATTGCCGCGTCTCAGCTTGGCAGATGGAAGAATGTTTTTCAGGTCTCTAGTATCACTGCCATTATACTTTATTACCACATCGGCTGGGTGAATTTTTATATCCTAGGAATAACATTATTCATGCTCGCAGTGCTAATGACCATCTGGTCTGGAGTGGATTACACTTATCGCTTCTGGCCCCTTATCATCGACAAACAGCCTCAAAAAAAGGATTAGAAGGGGCAGACACGAGGGTCTGCCCGTATGGACGCGCGCTCTTTCTTCGTCAGAGCTTCTTCCACTCCACCATCGCATACGCGTTATGGTTATGGATGCTCTCAAAGTTTTCCGCCTCAACCCTGAACCACGGGAAGTTGCCGTTCTCACGCAATTTTTCAGTGACCTCTCTCACCACATCTTCCACAAATCTGGGATTATTATAAGCAAGGTCAGTGATATACTTCTCATCCTCACGCTTTAGCAGAGCAAAAACAGATGCGCTTGCAGACTTCTCAATTATCTCAATCACATCCTCTATCCAGAAGAACTTGTTGAACTTCAAAGTCGCGGTTACTATTCCCCGCTGATTGTGCGCTCCCCTCTCGCTCATTTCACGACTGCAGGGGCAAAGCGTAGTGACCGGAACTGTAATTCCAACCAGGAACTCCTGTTCGTTGCCCTGGCGGTTTCCGATGTATCTGCAAACATAGCCCATCAGGCTCTCCTCGCCAGATACAGGCGCCTTCTTCTTGATGAAATACGGGAACTCAACCTCTATATGTGCGGCTTCCGCGTCCAGGCTCTTCATCAGGTCTTCCAGGATTTCCCCGAAATTTTGAAGGCTGATCCTGCCGTGATGCTGGTTTAAGACCTCTATGAACCTGCTCATATGCGTTCCTTTGAAATCGTGCGGAAGGTTCACATACATATTGATCCTGCCTACTGTATGCTGAAACTTGTTCGCCCGGTCAAGAACAATGATCGGGTAATGCACATCCTTCACGCCAACCTGGTCTATGGGAATCTGGCGATGGTCCTTCTGGTTTTGAACATCCTTGTCCATCTTACTGCCTCTGTGCAAAGTAGATTACAGCTTTTGCAAAATTTTTTCAAACACAGACCATAAGCGCAAATTCGCCACTCCACACCTTTTTGATATAATGAACGCAAATGGGAGTGGACAGAAAAAGGGTTCAGTTGACTCCGATTCTGCTCTTATCCGCAGGGATTGTTCTGATCTGGGCGCCGTTTGTGGCGAGGATGATTAAAGGAACAACTGCGCTTGCCGGGCTTCTGGAGCACGATATTGGGTTCCAGTGGATTCCGTTCAAGGAATTTACTCGTGCGGTTTTTGCTCAAGGCTATTTCCCTCTCTGGTGTCCCTATGTTTTTGCGGGAATGCCCTTTTTGGCTTTCTCTCATACGCAGGTTCTTTATCCGCTCGGATGGATTCTGACTTTTTTTGATTACGCAAAAGCAGTGAATTTTTATTACCCGCTTCATCTCTCCCTCGGGTTCATTGGTTTTTATCTGTTGCTAACTAATCTTGGTATCTCCAGATTTGTATCATTCCTGGTTGGCTTGAGCGCGGTTTTGAGTGGTAAATTTTTTTATTTTATACATTTCCTACCGATTGCCAGTTCCAATTTCTGGGGTATATGGTTTTTTTATTTCCTGGTCAAGCTGAGTAAAGAATCCCGATTGAAATTTCTGCTCGGACTCAGCATCGCTCTGATGCTGGAAATTCTAGGCGGAGATATTGAGAGCACGACCTATCAATTATTTTTCACACCCTTTTTCCTGACATTCATTCTCAAGCAAAGGGAGCAAAAAATTTTTAGCCGAGTCTGGCTCTTCCTGTTCGTAGCAATCCTGCTCGGAATTTTGCTCGCATCCGCGCAGTTCCTCACACTCTTTGAATACAGCGGATTTTTTTTGAGGAGCGCCGGGTACACATTTGAGGGCTTTGAATCAAGAGCCTTGTCCCCTGGTCTGGCTTGGGGGATTGTGTTCCCATTGAAAAATCTCAAAGGACCCGGGCTCTCCACTCCTGCGCCGTATCTTTATCTTGGGTTAATTGTTTTATTTTTTCCGTTTTATTCGGCGCTCCGGAGCCAGAAGAATTTTGGACTATTTTTGCTTGCTCTTTTTGCGTTATTATTTTCATTCGGAAGCTTCAAAGCGCTGGACTGGGTCATATTTCACATTCCATTTCTCAACCGCTACGGCGCCCAGGAGCATTGTTTTTTTCTGTTTCAGATTTTCTGGTCAGTCCTTGCCGGGTTAGGGCTTGAACAAGCGCTGAAAGAAAATTGCAAGGGTGTCCCCTGGTTTTTTATTTTCTCTATGGTTCTGGTTTTAGCTGGCGAGTTGTATTTTCCCAGTCTTGGCTTAAGAAAATTCATCCTGATTTTTTCCGCCATAGCTTTTTTGGTTTTTCTTGTCTCCCGCAAATTTCTTAGCGCAGATATCTACCGCAAATTATCCTTGAGCTTATTGCTCATCCTCTTTCTGCTTGACCTTTATTTCCTTTCGGCGTCCATGCTTCCAAACAACTCTCCAGCGAATTATAAACTGCCAGCGGAATTACAGCGGTTTAAGAAATCCTCTGGTGGCAAAGGTTATCGCGCTGTGGCGGTCTCGCGGATGGGGATCAATGACCCGGTTCTGCTTCAACAATTTGGACTGCGCGCCAATCTCGGAACCATTGACGGCTGGATCACCACCCCGCCTCTGGATTATGCGAAATTTCTCAATCTTCTGGACAATCGCTCGCTCACACTTAAAGATGGCAGAATTGACAAGTTCGGATTCAATGTCCATTTCCGGGACGGAAAATTCATCCAGGCAGATACTCTTCCGCTCCTGGACATTCTCTCCGTCAAATACTTTCTGGTCCGGGAGATTAATTTAAAATTCGCCTCTCCCTATTCGCTTACCGGTTTTGGACCCCACTTTGTTTACCTGGAAAAAGGGGATTGGCTCAAAGCGGATTTAGCCGCGGAAGCAAAAGGAGCGGGTCTGGAGATAAAATTAAGGTCTGATTCTGGCTCAGCGCTGATTTATCAACGAGTCTTTGCGGAACCGGACCAAGCCCTGCTGGAAATTGATCTCAGCCCATATGCGGGTAAAAACTGGGAATTGAGGATCAGCGAATTTCCGCCAGAGGCTTTTGCCAAGCGGGAAATAATCATCAATGGTCTCAGAATAGAAAATTCTTCCAGACCAATTCAGCGGATTTATAAAAATGAAATAGAAATTTTTGAAAACCGGGAGGCGTTTCCAGAGGCGTTTATTGTGCACAATTGCAGGTGGTTTTCGGGCGAGGATAAAATTTTAGAAGAGTTGAAAAAGTTTTCGCAATGGGACTTGAGCGAGCAGGTGATTCTGTCCCGCGAGTCGCGTTTTGGGAAAATTGTTCAGCAAACCTGGGCGGAGTTAAAAGCTAACTGGATTGACCCGCACAAATTGAAGGAGCCGTTGAGCAGGGTCAAGGAAAATTCTGAGGAGATTGCTTTTCAGGCGTATCTTAACTATCCGGGCTATTTATTTTTGAATCATCAGTATTTTCCGGGCTGGAAGGCTTATATTGATGGCAATGAATTTCCAATTGAAAAAGCGAATTATTGTTTCCGGGCGGTTTTTCTGGAAAAGGGGTTGCATCAGATTGAATTTAGGTATGAGCCGGTTAGCTTTCGGATCGGATTGTGGGTGAGCCTTATTACGATTTTTTCAGGAATTTTTTTCTGGGTGGTCTTAAGAAGGAGATTTGACCAGGCTGGCAGTTGAGCTAAAATTTGGGAATAAATTTTTCTGCGTAGGAAATGCTAGAAGGTTATTCTTAAGATGAGAGAGCGTATGAAAAAGAGCTGGAAGGTTTTGAGGATTTGCGCATTGCTTTTAGTCCTGCCTTTTATCGGCACTTCCGGTTCTCCTGGAAATGTTTCCTTTAATCCAAATTTGTATATTACACCTGCGCTTAAGTATTCAGTTCTAGGCAAAGGCTTGGCGCTGATGTATGAGCCGCAACTGGTTTCTATGGCTACCCGGATCAATCAGGAGATGAAATCCGATCGGTTTGAGCTGATTGACCTGAACACATCTCCGATGGGAAGCATTGGTCTGTTTAGCTCACCATCAAGCTTGACGCCGTCTATCCGGTTTCTGGGTGTGACTGCGCGTGTGAATATCCTGCTCACTTATTTCCCGGACACGGATGGAGGCAGACTGGCCGACGCTATGGACGCTTTTGGCAAGGATTTGCTCGTGATACTGGGAAGCACGCTATCAAGTATGCAGGACCTCAGTGTCCGGGGAGCGGTCTTGATCCTGATCTATTCTAAAGCTAAATTGAGCGACCCAAACTATTACGACCAGGCAGAGGCGGTTGCTATTTTTATCCCACGCGATACGCTCCAGCAATTCAACAGCTTCCGCATCCGGTTTGACACGCTCTTTAGCCAAAGCGAAATTTTTTCTTTCAAAGGCAGAAGCGAAATCCAGACCATGTTTAATGAATTTATGAAAGGTTAGAAAAGATGGCGCGGATAAAGAGCCAAAAGCGCGAGCAGGGGATTAAATCTGCCAATGTTTTCGCTGGGTTTGCGTTGTCTTTGGGGCAGGAGTATAATCTGGCTCAGAACAACGATTCAGGGTTTGGCTTGTGGGGGACAAAAGACTAATAATGAAGAAACAGTCAAAAATAACTATTCTGCTCTGGGGCGCGCTTTTATTGGGTTTGTTTTGGTTCCAGCTAAAAATTTTATTTCTGGAGGGCTCTGCTGAGGAAAAGCCAGCGTTTGAAGCTGGTCAGAAGGCTCCGGATTTCACTCTGAATTCGCTGGATGGTAAGAGCTATCATTTGCAAGAGATGTTAAAAGCCAAGCCAGTTCTTTTGGTTTTCTTTTCAGCGGAAAGTGGTCCCTCCAGGATTGAAATTATGGAGTTCAACGATTATTTACGCAAAGAGAAAAATCCTTTGTTTCAGGCGCTCCTGGTCTCGGACGATAGCCGTGACGAGCTTCTGTCTTTGAAACAAGAACTTGATGTCATCCTGCCGATTCTTCCTGATCCATCCGCCAGGGTTTTGTCCCAGTATAAAGTTCAATCGGTTCCAGCTAATTTCCTGATTGACCAGCAAGGCAAGCTGGTATTTTCCCAGGTCGGCATAGAGGGATTAAATGTCTATCGGGTGCAGGGCTTGCTCAAATTTCAGGGACAGGATTTTGTTATTCCTGAGCGCTCTGAGCAAAAACTTGAGGATGGGGGAACAGTAAGGAAATGACCCAGCCAGTGATAGTTGCGCGAGAGCTGGTTAAGTATTACCGGGAGCAAGGTTTTTTTGGGAGCAGAAGACTGGCGCTGGACAAAGTGAGCCTGGAGATAAATCCGGGAGAGACAGTTGCTCTTCTCGGTCCAAACGGCGCTGGCAAAACCACTTTCTTGAGAATTTTATTCGGCTTGATCCTTCCCACAGATGGAGAGTTGAAGGTTTTTGACGAGGATTGCCAGGATGCGAATTGGCGTAAGCGCGCTGGCTATGTGCCTGAATTTTACACACCGCCAAGGTTTCTTTCAGGAAGAGAGCTGTTGGAGATCAGCGCCAAGGCTCACGGCGTTTCCAGAGCAGATTTTGAGAAAAATATTGAGTGGCTGGACCAGGCGATCGGGCTTAAGGATATTTTGCGGACCAGGATCCGGAACTATTCGCGCGGGATGCTTCAGCAGTTGGCGCTTGCGGATTGCCTGGTTCATAATCCTGAGCTGATCGTTCTGGATGAGCCAACTGCTAACCTGGATGCGATCAGTCGGAGGAAATTGAGGGAGCTTTTGCGAGAGCTTGCGAAGATGGGCAAGACTATTCTGTTAAGCTCGCATATTCTTTCTGAGATTGAGGAGTTGTGCGATAAGGTGATCTTCATCAAAGAGGGAAGGATCATTCAGCAGGGCAAAACCAAAGACCTTCTGATGTCCGAAGGCGGTTATATCATCCGGTTTAAAACCCCGTCTGTTATGCCAGAAAAGTTAGCTGGCTTCGGGACCATCACATCGGACCCTGAATTGAATGTGTCCACTATTGAGACCCGGACTGAGGTAGAAAAGGACCAGGCTGTCCGGATTCTCTCTGAGAATTATATACCGATTGAGCTTCTGGAGTTGAAGCAAAAAACTCTGGAGCAGTATTTTATGGAGATGGTGCAGGAGAAGCAATTGGAGAAATATCTTCTGGAGATAATCAAAGAGCAATGAAGAAGAGTTATTTATATAGATATTTTTTTAAGAACGCTTTGCACAGCTTTTTATTCTGGCTTGTGCTGTTCGTGGTGGTGTTTGAGTTTTTGGGACCGTTTTTGTTCAAGCTGAATGATATGCTGGCAGTAAGAGACCAGAGCAATGCCCGGCTGATGGCGAAAATGATCCTTGAGCAACTGAACCTCAATCTTTACATTCTGGGCTTTTTCCTGGCACCAGCGCTGGGTATAATCGCTGGCAGAGCTTTAGTGAGCCGGGAGAGCGAAATTTTGCTCGCGCATAGCATCTCCCGTCGTGAATTTTATATCGGGTCTTTCACTTTCTATGGCTTGTTCCTCTCCAGCATCTGGCTGGTGTTTGTGCTCACATATCTGCTCGTGAGCTATATCTTTAATCAGCCAATCACTCCTGACCTTCTCATCAGGCTTTTCATATCCATCTTTGGAATAATTCTTCCGTTTTTGTGGGTCGGGTTCTTCTCGGTTAACGCCAAGCCCATTGCTGTGGTGATGCTTTATATTATTATTTTCTATACTATTCCGCAGATTCCAGATAGCTTTACAAGACAGGATTTATCCGGCGCGGAAAAAGCTCTGGTGGCTTGTGCCAAAACCATCAGCATAATCGTTCCCAGAGTCCAGTCCTTTCAGATGATAGCCAGCCCGTTCTCAAGACTGGATAAAATGAGCTCGGATATATTTTCCCTTAAATGGCTCTCCTATGGCTTGCTCTGGTCTGTTTTTTTGCTCCTGAGCGGATTCCTGCTCTATAAGCGAAAAGATATGGTTGACCCTCATTCCTGAGCTTGTCTTTGCATTCTGCTTAAAAAATCGGCACAATTCTCCTGGAGGTGACGCAAGATGAAGAGGAGAAATTTCTTGAAGCAATCATTGGTCGCGGTTGGCGCAGGCGCGTTTTGCAGGGCGCTCAATTCAGAGAATCTCATAGCAAATGCTGAGGCTTTGCTATCAGAGCCGTTGGTATTGAGGCAAGCTCTTTTAGAGGAAGCGAAACGGATTTTTACTCTTAATCGTGTGGATTCAAAACTTGGGGTTTTTCATCTTCCTTCCAAGGCATCCTATCCGCGCTTTTTCGGGTGGGACTCTGGCTGGAATGTCATTTCACAATCTGCGTTTGACCCTGAGTCTGCTCTTCTTGAATTAGAGGCTGTTTTCAATTTTCAAGATGATTCTGGCTATGTTGCTCACGAGGCGTTGATCCCGGAATTTGATAAATCAAAAGACCCAACCTATTTATGGCTTGGAGACAAATACTTTGATGATAAAGGCAGATGCAGGATAGTTGACCCGCCTTCGTATCTTATTGCGGCTGAGGCGCTTTATCGCAAGACCAAAAGCCAGAAAGTTCTGGCGCTGATTCCGCAGATGGAAAAATGTCTGGAGTATCTTCTGGAGCAGAGAGATTTATTCGGAGACGGACTGGTCAGCATCATTCATCCGTGGGAAGCTGGCACGGACGAGGCTCCGTATTTTGACGCTTGTCTTGGAATAAATGTTAACAATCCTCTAACGATTTTGAAGGTTGGGGCGCGTCTTAGCCAGCTTATTTCAGAGTGCGATTCGCAGAATTGGGAGCTTAAAAAAATTGCGGAAGCCAATAAGTTTATTTTTGAGGATTTATGTATCAATGCGATTACTTGTGCAGGAGCGGTTTCAGTTGCGGAATTGATTAAGGCAAAAGGAGATGAGAAGAAGGCAAACTTCTGGATGGGAAAAGCAAAAGCGATGATTGAGGCTATGGAGAAGATTTTCTGGGACAATGAGCGAGGATTTTTCTTTCCACGCTGGGACTTGAAAGCTCCTAAGAGAGTTTATCGCACAAGCGTTCCGGGGATGTTACCGCTTTTAACCGGGCTGGTTAGCGAGGACAAGGCGCAGAGGGTGATTGAAAGCTATCTGGTTTCTCCTGCGCATTTCTGGGGCAAATGGCTTGTGCCATTCAATTCTATTACGGAGATGAAGCAGGAAAACACCTTGTGGGTGCGCAATATGCTCTGGCGTGGTCCGTGCATCTGGATAAATATGAACTGGATGAGCGCACGGGTTGCGGCAAGATACGGGAGAAAGGATTTGGCGAAAAGGATCACGCAAAATACTGCGCTGATGGTTTATCAAAACGGGTTTCGCGAATACTACAATCCTAAAACCGGGGAGGGCATTGGCGCAAACAACTTTACCTGGCCTGCGCTGGTTTTAGATATGATTGATGAGTATGGCATATAAGTAGAATAAGGAAGGAAGAAGCTAAAATATGGCGAAGATAACAGGCGGACAGATGGTTGTTCGGGCGTTGCAAAAGGAACGCGTGAGTCATATTTTCAGTATCAGTGGTGGTCATCTTGCTCCGATTTATGATGCGTTAATAGACTCGGATATTAACCTGGTTCATACCCGGCACGAGCAATCAGCAGTGATGATGGCAGATGCCTGGGCAAGGCTCACTAAAGAGCCAGGGGTAGCGCTTTTAACAGCAGGACCTGGATTCACCAATGGCATCACTGGTATTGCCAATGCCTTAATGGCTGGGATTCCTCTTGTTGTTATCAGCGGAGCGGTTGCGACAGATATGAAGGGCAAACTTGACCTTCAAGACCTTCCGCAGATAGAGGCTATTGCACCGCTTGTGAAATGGTCGGAAAGGGTTGTTGATTGTTGCCGGATTCCGGTTGCGATAGAGGAAGCGTTTTATCAAGCGCGCTCTGGAGCTCCTGGACCTGTTTATCTGGAAATTCCAGCGGATGTTTTAGGCGCGGAGACCGAGGATAGCAATGTTAAGACCAATGAGCCCAGGGCAGTAATCAAAACCGGTGCGGACCCGGAGAGGATCAAAGCTAGCATAAATTTGCTGGGAGAAGCAAAAAGACCTGTTGTTGTTGCAGGTAGTGGCGCGTATTTCAGCGGGGCTGGAGATAATCTGCAACGGTTTATTGAACAGACAGGCATTCCCTGCTTTACAACTGCGATGGGCAAGGGTGTGATTTCTGACGCGCATCCGCTTTGTTTTGGACCAGGATTTGCGGTGCGTCCAGGGGCTGGAATGACAGGATTGACTCAGGCGGATGTGGTATTGCTTCTTGGAACCAGGCTCAGCTTGTTTTTTGTATTCGGGAAAATTTTTAACCAGAACGCAAAGCTGATTCACGCGTGCATAGAGCCTGCAGAGATTGGCAGGAACCGAAAGCCAGAGGTGAGTTTAGTTGGAGATGTGGATAAAATTTTGGAGCAGATGCTTTCAGCAGGCAGGGGCAAACTTAAGCCAGATAGTTATCAGGACTGGGTTTTAACATTGAGAAAGGCTGAAAAGGATGCGCGGGAGAAATTTAAGGAGCAGATGGAATCCAATCAGGTTCCGATTCATCCAGTCAGGCTTTGCGTGGAGCTGGATAGATTTTTGACTGAGGATGATTTTCTAGCGGTTGATGGCGGCGACACTTCGGTCTGGATGAATATGGTGCGGAGTTATCGCAAGGCTGGTCATACCTTGGAGAGCGGTTTGTTTGGATGCCTGGGCGTTGGTTTGCCGTATGGGGTTTCGGCGCAGATTGCGCATCCGAATAGCCGGGTTGCGGTGATTATAGGAGACGGAGCGCTTGGGTTCAATTTTCTGGAATTTCATACGATGCTCAGGCTTGGCTTGCCTGTTGTTGTGGTGGTGAATAATGACCAAGCCTGGGGAATGGTCAGGCATAGCCAGATGCTGAGGTATGGAAAAGAGCGGACAATCGGGGTTGATCTTGGCTATGTGCCTTATCATAAATTAGTGGAGGCGCTTGGTGGTTATGGCGAGGAGGTGAGAGAACCTGACCGGATCAGACCTGCTCTGGAAAGAGCGTTTGGAGCAAAAAAGCCAGCATTGATCAATGTGCTTACAGAACGAGACATAATCAGCCCGGGAAGCATTGCTTTAGCCGCGATCGGAAAAAAGGGCGGGTTGACAGGAGCGTATTGAGCCTTTTCGCCAAAGCTCAAAGGGCGTCAGGGAAAAATTTTTTCAGCAGTAAATTATTTTGTTATATAATAGGCTGAGCGAATTTATACAAAAGGAGGCAAAAATGAAAAGGCGAATGGTTTTACTGGCTGGTCTGGTTTTGACGCTAATTGGCTTCAGGTCGTTTGGGGCAGAGGGCTATGTTCTGAATATGTATCATTTCAATTTGCAGTATGTAGCAGGGGATGAAAAGGCAATGTGGGAGGGGTTACAAAAGGGCTTAGAGCCTCTTTTGGATATTTACCTGGCGCATCCGGACTGGAAGGCTGATTTTGAGATGCAGGCTGAGTTTATCACTTATATGGCTGAGAAGGACCCCATTGCTCTGGAGAAGTTAAGGAAGCTCGCTAAAAACGGTCAGGCAGAGGTTGTTAGCTTTCATTATTCTGACCAGCTCCTTCTTGCTTTTCCAGCATTGGACCAGGAACGCTCTTTGAAGCTGACTCAGGAGATTTTCAAGCAATATGACATTCCGCTTTCCCCGGTGATTTTCGCTCAGGAGGCTCAATTCGGGGAAGGAATGTGCGCGCTCGGAAAAAAATGGGGATATAAAATCGGAGTGATGACTCCGGGACCTTATAACCATTTTCAGGATGACCCTGGCATTCCATTTTTCTCCTGCAGGGGAATCTATGTGCTTAAAGCAGAAAATCCAGATGTTCCTCCAGAGAAAATCCAATCCGAGGAATGGGCAGGGGTTAAAGTGAAATGGTATTTTCTAGGAGACGGGGAGCTTGTGGTCACTGGAGGCATTTCTCCGTATTTCAGCGGTTTGTTCCAGGTCAATAAAGCGCGTGTGAAGAAAATGGAGGATGATTTCAGGAAACTTCAGGAGCAGGGATATAAAATTGCAACTGTGAGCGAGTATGTAGAGGCTCTGGAGAGGAACAAGGTTAAGCCAAGAGCATTGAAGCCCATTCTTGATGCGCCCTGGAGGCCTGAGGATGATAAAGGGGTTTTCACATGGATGGGGCATTATGTTCTGCCCTGGGAGGATGATTATGGTATCCGGACTCAGAACTGGCAGACGCGCTCGTGGCTTTTATCTGCAGAGAAAGCTGGCGTAAGCTGGGAAGACTTGCGAAGCGCCTGGAAAAATCAACTGGATGCTGAGGTTAGCGATTCTACTGGCTGGTTTCCATTCAAGGTTGAGCTCAATTATAGCAGGTCTAAAAGTCAGGCTGTAATAGATGAGGTAAAGAGGCTTTGTCCGAATTGCCAGCCTGAGGAAATGAAGCTTGCGCTTGAGCAGATTGCTGAAAAGGATTTTCCGGTTTCAGCAAAAATAATCGGGGCAAAAAAGGCAGAGGCAAAATTTTTCCAGGTAAAGGACCATCAGGGCTTGTTTGCTCTGGAGGCGAGATTTATTGCTGGCTCTGATAGCAAGCTGGCGTTTCCATTCACAGGCTCAGCAATAGTTTATTCGCCAGCAATGCTGGAGAATGAGCTGGTTCGGATTCCGCTCAACGAGATCAAGCATAATCTTCATTATGTTGGACTTCCCAATGGATTAATTGCGCTGGATGATAGTGTCTGGCTGATCCGTGATAATAAAGCTGGCACGGTCGCGTGCGGGATTGATCCTGACAACAAAGAAATCCATTTTCGGGTCAAAGGCGCGAAAGGTAGAGAGATTTTCTTCAGGATTTTTATCTTCAAAGGCTCGGAAAAGGACGCGCTTTTGTTTGCGAATCAGTTAAATGAGACCAATGGCTAAGCAGTCGCGGGCAAGAGCGCCTGCGTCCCAAGTGAATAATGAGTAATTTTGAAGAACAGGCATTAGTTGAGCCGGGAACAGGATTTTTCAAAGTCAAGGCGAGCGAGCGAGTGCTGTTTCTGCCTGCGGGTCCCTTTGCGCGGATTCTCTCAGCAAGATTTTTCGCAAAAAAAATTCGCGCTCGTCCTTATCCCGCCAGGATGTATCGGCTAAAACAGAAGGGCTTTGAGATAGACCTGGTTGGTCCTGCAATGGGCGCGCCTGTAGCAGGAATGGTGATTGAGACGCTGATCGCAGGAGGGGCTAAAAAAATCATTGCGCTTGGTTTTGCTGGCTCCTTAGACCCATCTATCAAAATCGGAGACCTGCTTTTAGTCAAAGAGGCTATCTCTGATGAGGGCACAGGTCCAAGTTATATCCCGGGTCTGAAGAGCGTATCCGCAAGCGAGTCGCTGGTTTCTGCCATTATCTCGGAATTAAGCTCGCAGGGTGAGAAAATTCAAGCCGGAAAAGTGGTTTCCACTGATGCTTTTTTCCGGGAGACGCGCGAGAAGCTGGAGAGGTTTCGCTCTATGGGCGCTTTAGCGGTTGAGATGGAGATGAGCGCGCTTTATGCGATTGGGAAGTTTCGCGGAGTTGAGGTTTTAGGAATGGTGATTATTTCAGACGAGTTATTCAGAGACAGGTGGGTTTCAGGCTTCAAGTCTCCGACAATGCTTTTGAATTTCATCAAAGCTGGCTCGCTTGCGCTAAAGGTACTTAGCAAATGAACAAGCAAAAAATACATAGCTGGATTTTATTCAGTTTTTTAGTTCTGGTTTCTTTCGCGCTCCGAATTTATCGGCTCAATCAGGGACTATGGTATGATGAGATTTTGACTTTGGAAAAATTTTTGCGCCTGCCCTGGAATGAGATCATTATCTCGCTTCCACTTCCGAATAATCATATTCTTTACTCTCTCCTTGCTAGGCTCTGCATCGTTGTTTTCGGAGAAAAGGAGTGGAGCGTTCGGCTTCCGAGTTTTATGATTGGCGGCTTTACTCCAGCAATAGCCTATCTGGTTTTGCGCAAGAGATTCAGCGAGTTTAGCGCATTTTTTAGCGGATTGTTTCTTGCGTTAAATTTCTGGATGGTGTGGTTCAGTCAGGACGCTCGTGGTTATTCTGGAATGGTCTTGTTCACGCTTTTGAGTCAGATTTTTTTTCTGAAATGGATGGAGCAAAGAAAGGCTCGGACTGCAATGTATTATCTCGTGTGCTCGGTTTTTGCTTGCTGGTTTCATTTGTATTCGGTTTTTGTTATTTTGGCGCAAGCCGCTTTTGGGTTTTTCAAATGGCTATGGAGGAGGCGAGCTCAAAGTGCGCTGATTTTTCTCTTGCCAATGCTTTCTTTATTTTTTGCCAGCCTGCTTTATGTTCCGGGCGCACTGGATTTATTCAGTTATATTGGCAAGGAGGGCAGAGACCTTGGAGGCAGATGGCTTGACTTAAATTTTTTACAGGAGGTTTTTAAGCTGTGCGCAGGCTCGCATTTGCTATGGACAGCTCTGGTTTGTTTTTCTCTGGCGGTTTTGGGTTTTTCCCGGATTTATAAGGACGCCTCGGAAATTTTCTGGATTTATTTGCTCTCTGTGGTTTTGTTGATTGTTTTCACAGCGACTCTGCGGGTTTTTATTTATGCGCGGTTTCTGGCGTTCCTGATTCCGGTATTCGCGCTTGCGCTTGCGCTCGGAATAGAAGGATTTTCTCACGCGCTTTTTTCCGCAAATATACGCTTGAAAAGGTTAGCAATTGGTTTTTTGTTAATAGCGGTCAGCCTCTCCTTGCTTATCAGCTTAAATAGATATTACCGTCTTGGCAAACAGGGCTTAAAGGATGCGGCAATGTATATACAAGCAAATTATCCTCTTGCGCGGGTCATTTCTTTGGGATTGGCAAGAAATGAGTTTCTGCATTACTATCCGCGTGCTCAGCCGGTTTATGGCCAGGTTCAGCTTGATCCATCGGATATTAGCGGGAAATTGGTGGTGGCATCTCATCCCTGGAGCTGGGCGCCTTGGAATCAGGGTATGCTGGAGCGGTTCTGTAAGAAAGAGATGGTCTGGGAGAGCGCGGGGTATGATGAGAATGTGGTTTATCTTTATAACTGTCTGAAATCAGGGGTAGATTTTGGAGCAAAATAAAAAGCAAGCTCTGGCTTATTTTTTGAGCCTTCTCGGACTTTCATTTATGCTTCGTCTCATTCGGATAAATCAGGGTTTATGGTATGACGAGATTTATACTTTGCTTCGGTTTGTGTATGCTCCCTGGAAGTATATATTGGTCTCGCTTCCGGTTCCGAACAATCATATTTTATATACATTGCTCGCAAAGGCATCCATAAATTTTTTTGGTTTGTCGGAATGGTCTGTTCGTCTTCCCAGCGTTATTATTGGAGGCGTCACTCCTGCTCTTCTTTATGTTTCTTTCCGCAAACGGCTCGGAGAATTTATTGCGTTCATTGCTTGTCTATTTATGTGTTTGAGTTTCTGGATGGTCTGGTTCAGCCAGGATGCACGGGGTTATTCAGGATTTATTTTGTTTTCGGCATTAAGTAATATATTTTATCTTGATTGGCTCAAGGACAGAGCTCAGAAGAGCGGGATTTTTTATGTGGTAAGCTCTGTTATTTGTTTTTATTTCTTTTTTTACACAGGCTTTATTGTCGCGTCTCAGTTGGCGTATGGATTTATTTACTGGGTTAAAAACAGGAAAAGCCAAAATTTTTACGCTTTTCTTTTGCCAATGATTCCATTAGGAATTGCGCTTGGATTATATTCAGCGGGTCTGGAGTCATTGTATTATTATTCGCAGACACGGGGGAAGGATATTGCTGGGAGATGGCTGGACATTGTTCTGTTTAAGGATACGCTTAAATTATTAGCTGGCAGTCACTTGCTTTATTTCAGCGCTTGCGCTTTTGCGTTGTTTTTGATCGGTTTATTTAAGGTTCATAAAAGCTATTCTGGATTAGTATGGCTCTATGTCTTTGCAACAATTCTTTTGCTCGGCGCAACATTGTTTTTACGAATTTTTATATATGCCAGATTCCTTGCATTCCTGATTCCGTTTTTCTATCTGGGAATAGCGTGTGCAATAGATTTGGGCGCAGATACTATGCCAAGCAGGTTTTCTACAATTAAAAAAAGCCATATCCGAATCATTCTGACAGCTATTTTCAGCTTATTTCTCTGCTTAAGCCTGGCGAGATATTATGTTCTTGGAAAGCAAGGATTCAAGGACGCGGCAAGATATATCTATAAAAATTATCCGACTAAAGATGTGATTTCCTTTGGCTTGTCCGCGTATGAATACCGCTATTATGATAAATATGCAGAGCCTTGTGAGGACTACCAATGCCTGAGGGATGCAAATTTACGCACAAAGCTGGTTGTGGCAAGTCATCCCTGGGCTTGGTCCAGCCAAAGCAGGGCATTGCTAGATGCTTTATGCGTTATAGAAAAGGTCTTCCCTAGCGCAGGGGATCCAGACTATCAGGTTTATATTTTCAAATGCTTTGAAGATAAAATAAGAAAATAAAAGATATATTAGAATGAGATTACTCTGGAATTATTAAAATTTTTAATTTTTTTATCGGTTAATGAAAAATTATAAATAGGTTGTTCTGGATGTATTATTTTTGTTTTGCCATTGCATTCATAGAACAAATAACATATAAATTCTAAAATTGATTAATTTTTCTTAATAAAACCCTTTTTTGAATTAAAAAGCGATTAAATGAAAATTAAATGTTGATTAGAATTCATTTTTTTCTTGACAAAGCACAAAGCACTTAATTAAAATAGTGTTGCAACCTGCAAAAAGAAGTATTCAGGCATCTTGAAAAAATTAGCAAATTTTAATTAGAGTAGTTAGCAATGTCAGCTAAAGTCATAGCAGATTTATTTAAATGTTATTGCGCGTTTCTGCGTGCGATTGATTGGAAGACTAGCCTGTTAAATAGCCGGAGCCTGAAGCCTCCGGCTTTTCTGTTTTATCTGTCCGAATTCAATTCAATCCTGGAGAAATTGGAGAAAGGAGATTAGTATGCAAACAGCCAGTCCTTATCTTGAGGTCACGGATGCTATTATGCAAGCTGGGGGAGAGAAGTTAAAGACTTGTTTTCAATGTGCGACCTGCACAGGTAGTTGTCCCTGGGCGCCTGTTAATGGGTTTAGCGTTCGGGCGCTAATCCGGCTGAGCCAGTTTGGCTTGGAAGGTATAGAGAATCTGATGTGGGAATGCTCCACCTGCAAGCAGTGCGAGGTTCGTTGTCCCAATGGTGTTGAGATCATCAATGTTGTGAAGGCGGCTCGGTCGGTTTTCAGCCAGGGAGGTCTTTTGCCAGGGTCTTTGCGCAATGTGGTGGGCTCGCTCACGAGCAAGGGTAATCCCTGGGGCGGGGAGCGGGAAGCAAGATATGACTGGATGAAAGGCAAAGAGGTTCCTGATTATGGTCTAGGGAAAGAGCATTTGTATTTCACCTGTTGCACCTCTGCGTATGACCCCAGGAATCGCAAGGTGGCAGAGGCTACTGTGGATGTTCTTAATAAGGCGGGTATTTCCTGGGGAACGCTTAAAGCTGATGAGGTTTGTTGCGGGGAAGCGTTAAATAAAATGGGAGACACAGAGCTATTTGAAGGACTGAAGGGAGCGAATCAAACGCTGTTTGAGGATCATAATGTAAAGAGTGTTATTGTAGGTTCTCCGCATTGCTATCATACCTTTAGCAAGGAATATCCGAGTTATTATCAGGTTAAACACATCTCGCAGGTTCTTGCGGATACGATTGAATCCGGAAGGCTCAAGCTGAGCAAGTCTTTGCTCAAGAAAATTACCTATCATGACCCCTGCTATCTGGGCAGGCATAATGGAATTTATGATGAGCCGAGGGCGGTTCTCAAGGCGATCCCGAATGCGGAGTTTGTGGAGATGCCGAGGAATCGTGAGAACAGCTTTTGTTGTGGAGGTGGTGGAGGAAAGATCTGGATGGAGGTTAAGGCAGGGGAACGGCTTTCTGATCTGCGGGTTCAAGAGGCGATTGAGACTGGCGCTGATATTTTAGTTGTTGCCTGTCCGTACTGCCTGACGAATTTTGAGGATAGCAGGAAGGTGTTAAATGCGGAGGATAAAATTCAGGTGATGGATTTAGTGGAGTTGGTGAGGATGGTTATTTGAATTTTGAGATGTGCGCGGGCAAGAGTGTCTGCGTGCCGAAAACCGTAATTTAAGGAGAGAGAAAAATGGCAAAAGCAAAAAAGAGATCAGACGAAAGAATCGGGGTATTTCTCTGTCATTGTGGGACAAATATTGCGGGCGTGGTTGATATTCCGGCGCTTGCGCAGTATGTGCGGAGCTTGCCAGGGGTTAGTGTGGTTGAGGAATACAAATTTATGTGCTCTCAGCCTGGTCAGGATTTGATCAAGGAGCAGATTAAAAAGAATAAGCTGACAAAGGTTATAGTAGCGGCTTGCTCTCCGCTGATGCACGAGAACACTTTCAGAAAAGCTTGTGAGGAAGCTGGATTGAATCGGTATTGTTTTATTATGGTTAACAATCGGGAGCACAATTCGTGGGTCACTGAGGATAAGGCTTTAGCGTTACAAAAGGCAAAGGATTTGATCCGGGGAGCGGTTGCAAGGGCGTTCTGGCTGGAGCCTCTGGAGGTTAAGGAGGTTGATGTCAATAAGAATGTTTTGATAGTTGGCGGAGGCATTGCAGGGATTCAGGCGGCGCTGGATTTGGCGGAGTCAGGCAGGAAGGTATATCTTGTTGAGCGAGAGCAGAGCATTGGGGGCAAGATGGCGAAGTTTGACAAGACCTTTCCGACTCTGGACTGCTCTGCGTGCATATTGACTCCCAAGATGGTAGCGGTTGGTCAGCATCCCAATATTACGCTCTGGACTTATAGCGAGGTTGAGGAGGTTAACGGGTTTGTCGGGAATTTTAAGGTAAAGGTCAGACATAAGGCAACCAGTGTGAACTATGATAAATGCACTGGTTGCGGCATCTGCCAGGAGAAATGCCCTGTAAAGGTTCCGAGCGAATTTGAGGAGGGGCTTGGGAAAAGAAAAGCCATTTACACGATGTTTGCGCAAGCGGTTCCGAACAAGCCAGTGATTGACCGTGAGCATTGCACTTATTTCATCAAGGGCAAATGCCGAGTATGCGAGAAATTCTGCGAGCCAAAAGCCATTGATTTTGAGATGAAGGACAGGGTTGAGGAGATAGATGTTGGGTCAATTATTGTTGCGACCGGGTTTCATTTATGGGAAGCGGAGGCAATGCCACAGCTTGGTTTTGGTAAATACGATAATGTGTACACCAGTTTGCAATTTGAGCGGATGTCCAATTCCAGCGGGCCCACGCTTGGTAAGATAGTTTGCAAGGATGGTAAGGAGCCTGAGAGCGTGGCGATACTTCATTGTATAGGCTCGCGTGATGTGAATTATCATGAGTATTGCAGTCGGGTGTGCTGTATGTATGCGCTCAAGTTTGCGCATCTGATCAAGGAGAAAACCAAAGCGCATGTGTACAATTTCTATATTGATATGAGATGTTTTGGAAAAGGCTATGAGGAGTTTTATCATCGGCTTTTAGAAGAGGGCGTAACCTTTATTCGGGGCAAAGCCGCGACTGTGACTGACAAGGCTGAGAGCGATGCGGAGAAGGGCAAGCTCATAGTTATTGCAGAAGACACACTTTCCCAGAAGTTGCTCCGGGTGCCGGTTGATATGGTAATCCTGACCAATGCAATTGAGCCTCAGAAGGACGCTCAGGAGGTTGCGCGTAAATTTAAGATGTCTTGTGCTGGCGGAGGCTTCTTCCTGGAAAAGCATCCAAAGCTGGCTCCAGTTGCAACCGCGTCAGACGGCGTGTTCATTGCAGGCGCATGCCAGGGACCAAAGGACATCCCGGACACGGTTGCGCAGGGACAAGCCGCGGCTAGTGCGGCAATTGCCCTTACGCAAATGGGTAAAGTGGAACTTGAGGCAACCACTGCGTATGTGGATGAGGAGTTGTGCAGTGGGTGTGAGATTTGTCTCTCGCTATGTCCTTATCAGGCGATCAGCTTTAATGCTGAGAAGAAGGTCAGTGTAATCAATGATGCGCTTTGCAAGGGATGCGGGACATGCGCGGCGGCGTGTCCGAGCAAGGCTATTTTTGCCAGGCATTTCACTAACCAGCAGATACTTGCTGAGATAGAGGGGGTTTTAAATGAACGGATTTGAGCCAAAAATAGTGGGACTGGTTTGCCAGTGGTGCACCTACACAGGCGCGGACCTGGCAGGGACTTCCAGGAAAAAGTATTCGCCTAACATCCGGCTTGTCCGGATGATGTGCTCTGGAAGAGCTGACCCTGCTTTTATTCTCAAGGCGTTTGAGATGGGCGCGGACGGGGTATTGGTCGGAGGCTGTCATCCAGGGGATTGCCACTACATTGAAGGCAATTACAAAACCCTGAGACGGATGCTTTTGACCAAAAAACTCCTCGCTCAACTCGGAATAGAGCCTGAGAGACTGCGCCTGGAATGGATCAGCGCTTCAGAGGGCGAGCGGTTTGCTGAGGTGGTAAATGAGTTCACTGAGCAGATACGGAAACTCGGACCTGCAATGGTCAGCCCGGAGCGGATGAAAGCCACACATGCATACCCCGGGAAAATCCTGGTGATAGATGATGAGGAAGTGGTTGGAAAGAGCTGTGAACGCATATTGTCTCCAGCTGGGTATCAGGTTGAATTTGAGACTAATCCGAAGAGGGGCGTGGAAAAAGTGGAATCCGGGAATTACGACCTAGTGCTTTTAGACCTCAGGATGCCGGAGATGGACGGAACCGAGGTTCTGAAAAAAATTAAAGCAAAGCGTCCCGAAGTAGAGGTTGTGATCATCACGGCTTACAGCTCGGTTGATACTGCGGTTGAGACTTTGAAAACAGGCGCAAAGGATTATGTTCCCAAGCCGTTCACGCCGGATGAGTTAAAGGATGTTGTGAAAAAGGCTTTAACCCCGGCGCAAAAACAAGCGTAAAGGAGACGGAAAATGGCAAAACTTAAAATCGCGAAATACTGGGCGGATTGTTGCGGAGGATGCGATGTCAGCCTTCTGGACACGGACGCTAAAATTCTGGATATTGCCAAGATAGCTGACATCGTTTTCTGGCCTATTGCGGTTGATGCGAAATTAAAAGACCTTGAGGAAATGAAGCCGGGCAGTATAGATGTTTCCTTTTATAACGGCTCGGTTCATACCTCAGAGCACGAGCATATTGCGCAGGTAATGAGAGAAAAATCCAAGATTTTAGTTGCATACGGGTCCTGCGCCTGTATGGGCGGGATCCCCAGCCTGGCTAATTGGACAGACCGGGAGAGCATCTTTGAATGGGTATATCATTTGTCGCCGAGCAATGATAATCCGCGTGGAGTTGAGCCTCAAACCAGGACAAAGGTTCCTGAAGGCGTGCTCAGCCTGCCGGTTATCTATGAAAAGGTGAAAAAGCTGGATGATGTTGTGGAGGTTGACTATTACTTGCCAGGTTGCCCGCCTTATTACAAGCGCGTGGCTGAGGTCATTGATGTGATCGCCTCTGGGAAATTGCCTCCTAAAGGCTCGGTAGTTGGCGCCAAAAACAAGGCGCTTTGCGAGGAATGCCCCCGCGAGAGACACGAGAAAAAGATTAAGGAGTTCAAGAGACCGCAATTTGCCAAGGATGACGGAAAAACCTGCCTTTTGGAGCAGGGAATTATTTGTATGGGACCGGCAACCCGTGGAGGATGCGAGGCAAGATGCATTAATGCCAATATGCCCTGCCGGGGTTGCTATGGTCTACTTCCGGAAGCCATTGACCAGGGAGCGAGTGCGCTCAGCGCGGTTGCGTCTATTATTGACTCAAATGATCCCAAGGAAATTGAGAAGATTGTTAATCAGGTTGTAGACCCGATGGGCACTTTTTACCGCTTCGGTTTGCCCTCTCAAAGAGTAAGAATATAGATGGGGTCAGGTCTTTACTTTTAACTTAACAGATTATGAGATTTTAGGAGGTGTATGATGGGAAAAAGATACACGATTGACCCGATAACCAGGCTGGAAGGACACGGAAAGATTGACATCTTCACAGATGATGACGGCAATGTGATTAATGCTTATTTGCAGATTCCGCAATTGCGCGGGTTTGAAAAATTCTGTCAGGGTCGTCCTGTTGAGGAGATGCCAAGGATTGTGACTCGGCTGTGCGGGGTCTGTCCTGAGGCGCATCACCTTTGCAGTGCCAAAGCAGTGGACGCGGTCTACGGAGTGGAGCCGCCTTCAGCCGCGAAAAAACTTCGCGAGCTGATGTATATGGCTCATTATGTTCATTCTCATATTGCTCATTTTTATGCGCTTGCGGCTGCGGATTTTGTGGTTGGTCCTCAGGCGCCTGTTGCGGAGCGGAATATTCTGGGAGTGGTTGCCAAGGTCGGCTTGAAGATAGGCGGAGAGGTTATCAAGCAGAGGTCTAATGCGCAAAAGGTTCAGGAGATTATTGGCGGCAAAGCCACGCATCCTGTTTGCGCTCTTCCCGGGGGAATGAGCCGTCCGATCACAGAAGAAGAGCGCGCGGAGATAGAGAAAATGGGAATCAGCGCTGTGGAATTCGGACAATTTAGCCTGGACCTGTTCCAGGATGTAGTGCTAAAGAATAAGGAATATGTGGATATAATCAAGAGCGACACTTATAGTCTGAACTGCCATAATATGGGTCTTGTTGATGAAAAGAACCGGGTGAATTTTTATGATGGCAAAGTTCGGGTCGTGGACACCAATGGCAAGGAATTATTCAAATATAGCCCAAGCCAATATCTGGACTATGTAGCTGAGCATACTGAACCATTTTCCTATCTCAAATATCCATTCCTGAAGAAAATCGGCTGGAAGGGATTTGTTGAAGGTCAGGATTCCAGCGTTTACTGGGCTACACCGCTTTCAAGGCTTAATGCCGCTGATGGAATGGCAACGCCCAAGGCGCAAAAGGCTTATGAGGTGTTTTACAAGGCGCTTGGTGGAAAGCCGGTCAAGGCAACACTTGCCACTCATTGGGCAAGATTGATTGAACTGCTTTACGCCGCGGAAAGATGGCTGGAGCTGGCGCGCGATCCTGAGATCGTAAGCACAGAGCTCCGCGCGGACCTGAGCGGGAAAATCCCGCGCGAGGGTGTGGGCATACTGGAGGCTCCAAGAGGAACTTTAACTCATCATTACATCACAGATGAAAAGGGGATTGTGCAAAAGGTGAATCTGATTGTTGGAACCACTAATAATAACGCGCCGATCTCCCTCTCCATCAAAAAAGCATCCCAGGGCTTGATCAAGAAAGGAACCAAAGTCACCGAGGGTCTGCTGAATATGGTGGAGATGGCGTTCCGCGCGTATGACCCCTGCTTGTCCTGCGCCACGCACTCTATCCCGGGACGCGTCCCACTAATCATCACTCTCCGAGACCAGATGGGAAATATCCTGGACACATATAAATCGGAATAAACCATTAACTATTGCCGGAGCGCGGGCAAAATTGTCTGCGCTCCGATTTTTTTCTCTGCACTGGCTATGGAGTTTATGTCTGTTAAAATAGATAGGTAAAAATGACTAAATCTAAAACATTGATCCTCGGGCTGGGCAACCCTATGATGAGCGATGACGGCATTGGATTGATGCTTGTTGAAAAACTCGCGGAGCAAATTAAAGAGCAACACTTTGATTTCAAAACCAGCGAGAAGGTCGGCTTGAATCTGATTGAGCTTCTTAATGGGTATGAGCGCGCAATCATCATTGACTCCATCATAACTGGAAAGCATACCCCCGGAGAAATCATTGAGTTCTCTCTTGATGAGCTTCCTGACAATCCCCGTCTCCGTTGCCCCCACGATGTTGATTTCAAAAGCGCGGTTGAACTCGCGAGAAAAACCGGGCTACCAATGCCAAAGCAAGTTTTTATATTTGGGATTGAAATTATAGACAATCTCACTTTTAGCCCGGACCTCAGTCCAGAAATCTATTCCCTTGTTCCTTCTCTGCTAAAATCTCTCACTGCAAAAATCCAAAAGCTGAATCCGTGAATTTTAAGATCGCGTTAGATGTTTGTTTTGTTATAACAAAGTGATATAAAAAAACAAAATGAGTTTTTTAAGAATTTTCTCTCTCAGTTCTCTCGCAGGCGGAATTTTATGTTTTTCTATTTATGCGTTTTCTCAAACGAATGAGAAGATTGAGCAAGCTAAAAAAGAGGCTGAAATTTATGCGCAGAGGAGCCTGGAATACAGGAAGAAGCCCGCAAGGAAGCTTACTCCAGAGGAAGAGAAAGCTGAGGCTTTGATCAAGAAGGCAGAGGCTTTGCTCGCAGAGTCGGAGAGCGCGCGGGATTTTGACGCAGTGATTGAGTTATATAAACAAGCGAGCCAGATTGCGCCAGGATATGATAAAGCCTGGTGGGGCTTGGCAATGGCTCTATGGTCAAAGACAAATTATATGCCAAAGGACACCAGAGAGGGAAAAGCTCAGGCTCTCAAAATTTTAGAACAGGCAAAGCAAGCCTGCAATAAGGCTCTGGAGATAGACCCGATGAGCCCGGGAGCAAATTACTGGCTGAGCAATATCCTGCTCACTGAAGCTGGAATGGGCAACTGGCTAAAAGGAGCAGTAGTGATTCCAACCATCTTCAAGCTGACAGACAAGGTTGCGGAAGTTGACCCGTATTATGAAAACGGCGCTGTGTTCCGAACCTATGCGGTTGTTCTCACAACGGTGCCAAGCTGGCTTTCTGCTAGGTTCGGATTTACGCCTGAAATAATTTTGCCATACCTGGATAAAGCCATTGAGCTTTTTCCATATTATTTTGCTAATTATAATATCCGCGCAGGAATTTTGCTTAAAATAGGCGGGGAGCAAAACAAACAAAAAGCTCTTCAGGACATGGAATTCGTGCTTACACATAACCCTGATGCTCTTCCCGGACACCAGGCTGAAAACAGGCGAGAGCAAAAACAAGCCCGGAAAATCTGGCTCTCAGTCACAGGTAAAAATTTTCCTGAGAAATAGCCACTAGCTTACTAAAACTCATCGCGTTAAATTTTTCTTCTGTTCTCTCCGGATGATAATCTCCATAAAGTCTCGCCTGCGCGCCAGACAACAAGAATGCCTTCATTTTCCCTTCCAGCGTAATCTGCGGGATTAAAACCTTTTGGATTCAAGTATCCCAGTCCCAGCTTTTCGCATCTTTTTTTCGGAATTCCAGTTGCAAGCGTGACCTTGATCCGTGGTTTTTCAACACCATTCTCAAAAACTCCCAAGCCTCTGAGATGCGTGGAATGAGCCAGCACGCCCCAGGGATAGCGATAAAACTGGTCCCATTGCTTTAGAAAATAATCCCGACAATGATACCCGATCCTGTCCAGAATTTTTCCGTGAGTGTAAGACACCTCCTTGATATGTGGAGCGTAAATGATTAGTTCTCCGCGGTCCTCAACAACCGGCTCCAGCTTATACATACCCTTTGCGCCTGTCCAGAGGTCCTCATACATCTCTGGCATAACTGAGATCACTAGCCGAAATGGTTTTTGAACATAACGGATATGAGTATCTGCGGATAGCTTAACCGCTTTTTGCCAGGCTTTATAAACCGGACCTACATAAATCCCGTTGACTTTATCAGCCTCTGAGACCACTGCGCAGATGCCTGTGCGTGGTATCTTTACCATCTGTGCGGCGCTTTCAATCACTGCGCGCACAGGATTTTTAGCAATGCCAATGATTTTATAGTTAGTGATTAAAGCTCCAAGCCAGTGAGTCAGATTGATGATGTCAGGTCCTGCTATTCCCGGGAAAAAGTATTTATGTCCTCCGGAGAATCCCGCGACCTCGTGAGGAAAAACCGGTCCGTAAAGGATTAAGTGGTCATAATTAAAAATCAGTTTATTCAGCTCAACTACAAGCTTTTGTTTGAGCATCCCTTTAGATAACCTTGCAATCTCCTTTGCAGAAATTACTCCCACCCGCTTGAATGTCTCTCGCTGGTTCCAGTGATGATTGAAAATAGAGATTTGAGAATACCTACCAGAACGCTCTTTTTGAGAAATGCCATAAAGTTTATTGATGGCTTTTTCAGACATTGGCTGATGAGTTCCAAGCGCAATCAGGAAATCCAGCTTTTTCACGCGAGGAAGAAGAGTGTCTGCAATAGAGCGAAACACGATAGGCATTGGACCGCTTCTTGTGCAGTCCGGAGTAATGACCAACACGCGCTTATTCTGGAGATTGATTTTGGAAAGCCCGTGTTCAATAATTTTTTTCACCTGATTCTGGTTAAGAAATTTATTCTTATATCCTGTGCCAGTCAGATTCATTTGATTAAAACCCTCTACCTGTCCAGTTTTGTATTTTCTTGAGCCTAGAAAAATGTTTTTCAAGATGCTCATATAAATTCTTGAAAAACAGCAACTGCTCCTGATAAAAAGCTGTCTTTTTCAGGTCTGGCTCAAATTTTTTTCCTACTTTGAGCATCCGTGCCGACTCTTTAAGACTCTTTATTCTGCCGCTACCAAGCATAGCCATAATCGCGGCTCCCATTGCTGAGCCCTGACTTGTTTTTGTCGCTACTACTTGCATTCCAGTCATATCAGCTAATAGTTTAAGCCAAGCCTCGCTTCTGCTTAAGCCTCCGCTAGCCCGGATCTCCCGAATATCTCCTGGAGATTTCTCCAGTAAAGACAGGACATTGCAAATCGCTAAAGTAATCCCTTCAAGAACAGCTCTTGCAAAATGAGCCTGAGTATGATGAGGGCTGATTCCGAAAAAAACTCCGCGCGCATCAGGATTCCAGTATGGTGTGCGCTCTCCAAATATATAGGGCAGGAATATCAATCCATCTGCGCCCGGGGGAGCAGTCATTGCCAGTTTGATTATCTCTGAATATGGCTCTTGTTTTTTGAGCAGTGCCCGGTCTCGCAGATGAGAAAGCAGAGAATCCCTGAGCCAGCGGAGCACTATGCCTCCACTGTTGATTGCGCCGCCAGCATACCAGTGTTTATTCCCAAGATAATAAAGCCAGGTGCTCGCGTCAGGATTTAGCCAGGGCTTTATTAGAACCTTGCGCGCCGCGCCAGAGGTGCCAATTGTGACTGCTACCTGATTCATCTCCACTGCGCCAGAGCCAAGATTTGCCAAGCCCCCATCTCCAGCGCCAGGAATAACCAGAATGCCTTCAGGCAATCCCAGGGTCTTTGCCGACTCTGCGCAAAGCGTTCCCACAGGCTCTTCTGGCTCAACCAGTTCCGGAAACTTCTCAGGTTCAATCTTGAGCGCGGGAAATAATGGCTTGTGCCACTTGAGAAGATGAATGTCAAGCAGACCATTGGAAGATGCATGAGATTTGTCTATAACCCATCTGCCTGTCAGCCGGAAAAGAATGGCGTCCTTGATGGAAACGAATTTTGAGGTTTTAGAGAAAATCTCTGGCTGATTTTCTTTGAGCCATAAAATCCTAGCCGGATAGTAAAGAGCAGTCAGGGGACAACCAGTCCGCTTATAAACATCTTTTTCATTCAGTATCTCTTTAAGCAGTTGCGCTTGAGCCATTGCTCTGCCGTCTGCCCAGGTCAGCATTCTGCAAAGTGGCTGGTGGTTTTTATCCACAGGCATAAATCCGTGCATCATAGAAGAAAAACCGATTGCCAGAACTGATTTTTTGTCAATCCCTTTAAGCGCCCGTCTGACCGCTTTGATCATTCCTCGCCAGACATCATCAAAATCCAGCTCCTGCTGATTTGGACCGGGTTGAATAACAAGATACTCAGCGCTTCCTTCAGAAATCTCCTCACATTCGCTATTTACGAGAAGAGCCTTACATGCTGTGGTTCCAAGGTCTATGCCCAGAAAATAATCCCTCATCTTGCTAATTATGTTAAAGGATGAAGCTAAAAGCGCAAACGATTACTTATATTTGGGAAAAGCGGATTGATAAACTGATTTAAGAAAAGGAATTCCTGTAAGGGTTCTGGTGAAAAAGAAGAGCGCAGACCAGACCAGAGAATAAGCGAGTACAGATTGTTCTGTTGCATATCCCTTGAGTAAAAAATGCGCGACCAATTGCGGTCCTCCAAATCCTCCTGCGGACACAGGCAGGTATGCAACATTGACCATTAAAGGCACACTTGCGAACAGAAGCGCAAGAGGAGCGTTTATACCCAGAGCCTTTAGAATAATTACATTCATAAACAAGCTGATCAAATTATTGCTGAAGCGGTAAAGAAAAATCTCCAGATAATTTACGAGAGTGGCTTTTTTGAAAGCTAAAAGCAGTTTGTTATTTGAAATTTTCGGAAACCTACTAGCGAGATTAATTCTCCAGAATAAGAGCCAGAGCGGGACCAAAGCCCAGAGTAAAATTATTAAGCCCTGAAACAAGCTCCAGAAGGGAATTTTGAGAACCGGGACAACTAGCAGGATGCGATTGCTTTCTGGCAGAAAAAACGCGCAATAAGAAAGGAGCCCCATAAGCGTGAGTGTTTCATTGAAATATATAAATCCTGCTGAGCTTGTGGAATGAAGGGCTGGAACCTTTTTCACGCGCAACATATAAAGCACGCTCATTATTTCAGTGAGCGCGCCATTGATTGCCTGAACAGCATAGGACGCAAATCTGAGGATAGCGGTTTCTTTGAGGCTGATAGAAACATTAAACCAGTTATAACTGCGCCAGAAACTCAAGATGTCAGTGATGTAATAGATTGCGCAATAAAAAAGATAAGAGGCGATGATCCAGGATGCGTGGCTAGATGCGAGCACATTCCATACATCCCGGAATTCAATCTTATGGAACATATAAGCAAGGATTGCGATTGCAAAAATCCACGGAACGACCTGGCGGATGATGGACGGCTTTTTCGTGGCTTCCATTCTTGATTTTATTTCATTCATTGTTCAATGTTTTTCAAATTCGCGCGACTTTCTTGGTTCCAATGCGCGAGGGACTTTAGTCCCGATTCCTTACTGTGCAGGCGACTTTAGTCGCTTAAATCTACTGCTTTCCCATCTCCCATCCGGTTTTAAGCATCATCAAATAGTTTTCCACCGGAATATAATTCGCCACCGAGTTGCCTGTTCCAAGCGCCCAGCCACCGCCAGGAGCTAGTTCCTTAATCATCTTTGCTGTATATTTCCGAACCTGCTCAGGATTTGCTCTACATAAAAAATCCACATCAACTCCGCCCAGAATAGCAATTTTATCTCCCCATAATTTTTTCGCCCTTACAGCAGGCGTGACCTCATCCTCAAACGAGTGCTTGGCATCTATCCCGTTAGCGATAAAATCATCCATCACCTTTTCTAGGTTGCCACAGGAATGAAGTATAAATGGCTTGCCTTTTTTATGTGCGGCTTCAACCATTTTTTTATGCCAGGGGAAAATATATTGCCGGAGCGCCTTAGGAGAGAGAATGGTCTGGGTCTTGAATCCAAGGTCATCTCCCATCTGGATCGCGCCTACAAATTCTCGCTCTGCCATTCTCTCCACAATCCGGACCAGACTTGCGCCCACCCGGTCAAAAATCATCTGCAGAAGCTCCGGGTCATCAACCATCATATAAGCCATTCCCTCGTGCCCCAGAATATAAAAAACATTCTCCATAGGTCCAGCAACCTGTCCGAAAACCACCATCCCCTCTGGAAGATGCTCTGCAAACTCATCAAAAATACTGAAATCAACCAGCTCCGGGTCTGGCCAGAAAAACTTTTCAAAATCCTCCCGCGTCTTTATCATTCCTGCTTCCTCATTAACCCAGAAGCGCATACCAGCGCTCTCATTGGCAGTGTCTTTCGCAAGCTGGACCTTCATCCCAAAACCAAAGGCTGGCGCGGCAGGAACATAATCATAACCAAGCCTATACCAGAACTCTATTTCATTTGGGATTAGCTTCTTTGGCTCTCCAATTGGCAACAATGAAGGAAACAAGGTCTCCTTGCCAAGAATTTTGTCTTTGATAGGCTTGTCCGCAAATAACTCATAAAAAGGCAACCGCTCAGGCTCGCCCTGCCTCAGCAGAACCTTCTTCATCCTGCCTTCAAAATCCGGGCTTGGCTTGATCCCTATTTCATCAATCAGAGACATTTACTACTCTTTACTTTGCGAGCGAGCTTGCTCGCGATTTTTTGCTCTTAATGTGCGAACGCCTTCAGGCGCGATTCCGCTTACATTTTAGAGAAATTTTCTCTTTTGTAAAACGCTTGATTGTTTTAAACAATAGGCAATGTTATATTTAGCTTTATGAAAGCCAAGCTTAAAAGATATATTGTGCGGTCAAATGATGAGATTGACCTGGATAACCCTTTTTCAAGGAAATACTATATCCAGGAGGTTTTGATCCGGGGCCGAGCCGAGGATGTCAAAGAGATGGACTTGGAAGAGGTGAAAAGGCTCCTGCCGGAACTCACCCTTCCCAAGCATATTCTGAGCCTGTGGGATGACTATTTTGCAGGGTTTAAGCAAGACGCCGTCAAATAAGGGAATCTTGACCGCGGCGCGAATGAAGACTAAAGCTAGAAGAGGTTTCATAACCTTAACTCCCTCTCCCTTGAGGGGGGAGGGTTGAGGAGAGGGTGATCTTGATTTGAGAGCAAAATGCGGCAACCCTTGAAAAAATAAGGACAGAATCACCATCCCCTCAAGGGAGGGGAAAGAGGTTGGAGAAAATATTAACCCGGGAAGTTATGAAACAGTCTCTAATATATCTTCCATTTACCGAAAGGAACTTTACGAATATTCATTTCCGCCGGTGCTGAAAATGAATAGGTGATTCCATCCTCTTCGCAAGTCCCTGTGATGATAAATTTTATTGGCTAATAACCGTCACCTAACAAGGGCATTTTTTGATATTTGCCTACTTCCAAATCTTTAATTTCTTGTATTGTAGTTATATTACAAAAAAATAAACTCAAAAACTTGGGAGGTGGGATAGGATCAAGTCTGTAAAACTTTTCCAGGCTTGGCAGGCATTGTCTCCCGCCGATACATTGAGTTGCAAGTATCTGCGCGATTTGCTTTTTAGAAAGCCCTGAGTTGCATCCCATATCCCATCATAAATTCTATCACCAACATAAGCGCCGGAAAAATGAACGCTTTTGCCAATAATTTAGTCTTCATTTTCCTTTCCTAACTTTTATTTTGGAGCCCTGGTTTCAGCACAATCTGAAAGCCCCTATCTCTTAGAAATTTATTGGTCTCCTTATCATCCCCAAACCCCGAATTGAGTTCTCTACCATTGGCAAATTTATTGGCAATAGCAATTGCTTCTTTGGGATCATATCTTTTGCCTTCATACAGCAAATCATACTTGGTGCTTTGTCTCCTAGGCCTAGCTCCATCAGGCGTTTCTTTATCAAGCCATCTTAAAGCCTCCAGAATATGCTCTCTGGTAATGTTAGCAGGAATCCCCTCCTTTTGGACCCCTGGTTTCAGCACAACCTGAAAGCCCCTATCTCTTAGAAATTTGTTGGTCTCATTACCACCTGAAAAACCCGAATTGAGATCTCTTCCATTTGCAAATCTATTGGCAATAGCAATTGCTTCTTTGGGAGCATATCTTTTGCCTTCATACACCAAATCATACTTGGTGCTTTGTCTCCCAGGCCTAGCTCCATCAGGCGTTTCTTTATCAAGCCATCTTAAAGCCTCCAGAATATGCTCTCTGGTAATGTTAGTGGGAATCATTTTTGCCTCCTTTTGGATTTTTCTTAAATTATATCCCACCCCCAATTTTTTGTCAAGTAAAAAATTGCAGTAAATGAAGATTTTTATAACTAATTGAATTTCAGGAGAAAAGTGAGCTAAAATTATGAGCAAGATCGCTTAGACATAAGTTTTTTTCTGCAGTTGACTTTAAAAAGCAGTTTTTAGATAATTGATTAGATCGCGAGCAAGCTCGCTCCCACAGCAAGCTCACTCGCACAGTTTTTATTGATGAAGATAAGCGCATTGTGCGAGCGAGCCTGCTCGCGATTTTTTGCTCTTAATGCCCGAGCTCCTTCAAGCGCGATTCCTCTTAAATTCTAAAAAAAAAATTCTCTTTTGTAAAAAGCTTGATTGTTTTAAACAATAGGCAATGTTATATTTAGCTTTATGAAAGCCAAGCTTAAAAGATATATTGTGCGGTCAAATGATGAGATTGACCTGGATAATCAGTTCCAAGCGCTAAAAATAATCTCTAATTCCAGATGATCTTAATTATTGACTATGGTATGGGTAATCTGCGGAGTGTGGAGAAGGCTTTTCATAAGCTCGGATTTTCAGCAAAGGTTTCCAGCCAGAAAGCCGAGCTGGAAAAAGCAAAGGGCATTGTTCTGCCCGGAGTGGGCGCGTTTGGGGACTGCATAAGGAATTTGAAAGAGCTTGGCTTGATTGAGCGGATCCGGGAATTTATCAAAGCTGGCAGACCTTATCTCGGAATTTGTCTTGGCTATCAGATTTTGTTTGATGAAAGCGAGGAGTTTGGGAAAAGCAAGGGTCTGGGAATTTTTGCTGGCAGGGTAAAAAAATTCTCAGACCAGATGCCAGACCCGAGCGCATCCAGAGGCGCATTCCTGAAAGTTCCGCATATGGGCTGGAACCAGATTGAGAAAAAAAAGGAACATCCGGTTCTGGAAGGAATAGAATCCGGGTCAAGTTTTTATTTTGTTCATTCTTATTATCCTGTGCCTGAGGACCAAAGCCTGATAACAACAGAGACCGAATACGGGATTAAATTTGCGTCCAGCATCGGGAAGGGCAAGCTGTTCGCGTGCCAGTTTCATCCGGAGAAGAGCCAGGCAAACGGTTTGGCTTTGCTTAAGAATTTCGGGAAAATGGTAGAAGACAAATGAGGGAGATAATTTACTTTTTAGCTTTGAGTTTTTTCTCTTTATTGTTTTTAGGCTGTCCAAAAAAAGAGCCAGAGCTTGCTACAAGCAATTTACCAAAATACAAATTCGCAGTTGCAGAAGCGGTTATTTCCAAAAGCGCGGTTTGCCCGGTTTGTTTGCGAGCGGTTTTCACCTGCGAGACCAAATCAGGAGCCGCAAGCGAATTTTATGAAGCGCTCGCTTTTGCGCTGAAAGAGAATAACTTTGAGATGAACAGGCTCTCGCTATCTGGAATAGAAGCTGAAAAGAAAAAAGAGCCTGAGAGATGGCTCACACTTGCAAAGGCGTTAAAAGCTGACTACCTGATCCTCCCGGTGATTTATTGCTGGTCTGAGCGAAAAGGAACCGAGATTTCCGCAAGCGCTCCTGCGGAGGTTGGTTTTCATTTGCATATATATCAGGTAGAATCTGGCAAAGAGGTCTGGGGAGGGGATTTTAATGAGAGACAAATAGCATTGAGCGAGAACCTTCTGGCGCTTAATGATTTCATCAAGCGCGGAGGCAAATGGGTTAAGGCAGAGGACCTTGGAAAAGAAGGCGCTGAGAAGCTAATCAAACAATTTTTAAAATCTATACAGGAAAAATGATCATTATTCCAGCAATTGATTTAAGAAGAGAAAAAGTAGTAAGGCTCTTTCAGGGAAGATATGATAGAGAAAAGGACTACCAGCTGTCCCCGTTTTCAGTTGCGGAGCAATTTGAAAAAGCAGGGGCAAAGCTCATTCATCTGGTTGACCTTGATGCGGCGCGAACCGGCAAGCCCATTCATCGCGATTTGATTCTAAAACTGGCAAAAGAGGTGAAAGCAGAGATTGAGGTTGGAGGAGGAATCAGAACCATTGAGACCATTAGCGACTATCTGGAAAACGGGGTGAGCCGGGTTATTCTTGGAACCGCGGCGCATCGTGACCCGAATCTTGTTGAGCAAGCCCTTAAAAAATTTCCTAAAAGAATAGTGATCGGCATTGATGCAAAGGAAGGAAAAGTTGCTATTTCCGGCTGGGAAGAAAAAACCGGGATTTCCGCATTAGAACTGGCAAAGCGATATGACTGTCCAGAAGTGCGTGCGATTATCTACACGGAAATTGAAAGAGATGGCACGCTCAAAGGTCCTGCGCTTGAGCAGATGGGAAAAATTTTGAAAGCCATCAAGGTTCCGGTCATTGCCTCAGGCGGTGTGTCCAGTATTAACGATTTGCTTTTGCTAAAAAAATATGAGCAAGATGGTTTAGAGGGGGTGATTGTTGGCAAAGCGATTTATGAGAAAAAGATAAACTTAAAAGAGGCTATTCAACAGTTAGCAAACTAAAGCAAAGCAAGCATTCCTGCTTCCGCAGATGAAAGGAGAATAGCAATGACAAAGACCTCAAAAGTTATTTTAATCCTTTTTTTATTTGCGCCTTCTTTTTCTCTCCGGGCAGAGAGCTTTGAGGAGTTGGCAAAGAAGGGAGATGAGTATTTTGCCAGGCGCTCAACGATTGAGAATTGTCTCAAAGCTATAGAGTATTATGAAAAAGCCTGTGCGTTAAATCCTAAAGAGATAAACATTCGTCTTAGAATCGGCGAGTTAGCTCACTGGACTGCGGGGGAGCTGGGCTTGGAAACTCTGGACAAGAAGAAGCAGATAGAGATTTTGAAAAAAGGCGTGAAAGCCTCAGAAGAGGTTCTAAAGCTGGAGCCTCGGAATCCGGGGGCGCATTACTGGCGAATATGGAATCTCGCGGCAATAACGGTTGCAGAAGGGATTTTCTCAGGAGGGTATTCTTTCAAAGAAGCAATTGTCGGAACTATTTTCGTGGCGAACGGAGACCTGAATTATTATTACGCTGGAATTTATCGCTACTGGGCAAGGGTGATTTATGAAATCCCGGGTCTTTTAGGAAAATTTTTTCACTTCACTGACTCTGACTCCATCTGGCTTTATCAGCAATCCCTTGCAGTAGCTCCCAATTTTTTCCTAACCAGATACTGGATGGCAGAGAGCTATGTTAAAATGAAACAGCAAGATAAAGCGATTGAGCAATTAAAAATTATCATAAGAACAGCGCCAGATACTATCCCTGAGGTTCAAATTGAGAACCGATATTATCAGGAGCAAGCGAAAAAACTGCTTGCGAAACTAGATGGTTAAAATTTTCTTTGAAAAATTCAGCCTCATATTCAATCAGTCTTCCAGCCTTTACATTCCGCATTTTTAGTGTAAATTCAGCAATATGAGAAAAGGCAGGAACAGGATAGATTACGAGGTGATTGTGGAACTGGTGGAGCAAGGCTCACGCGTGCTAGACCTTGGATGCGGTGATGGAGAACTGCTGGAGCTTTTGAGCCGGGAAAAAAATATCACTGGACAGGGCATTGAAATAGATGAGGCTAATATCACGCGCTGTATTGCCCGGGGAGCAAATGTCATACACGGGAACCTTGACGAGGGTCTCGCTGATTATTCCAGCGGGTCATTTGATTATGTGGTTCTGAATCAGACACTCCAGGTCGTGCACAAGCCTGATTATGTTATTCAGGAAATGGTGAGAGTAGGGAAAAAAGGTATTGTTGGATTCCCTAATTTCGCATACTACCGGATTCGGATGCAATTATTCTTTACAGGTAAGATGCCTAAAACCCGTGAGCTTCCTTTTGAATGGTATAACACCCCGAACATTCATCTGCTCACGATTAAAGATTTTGAAAGGTTCTGCCGTGAGAATAACATTAAGATCATTAAACGCATATTTTTCAGCGGCTCTTCTATGGTCAATCCCTACCTGTTCCCCAATCTGCTCGCCAAAGGCGCTATTTATGTAATCCAGAAGGCAACACCTTCGGCTGACAAATGAACCCAATAAAAGCCATTGCTCTGCTCTCTGGTGGGCTTGACTCAACCCTTGCTGTCCGACTCGTCTTGGACCAGGGAATTGAAGTCATTGCCATAAACTTTGTGACTCCATTCTGCACCTGCACTGCCAAAGGGAAAAATTGTGCATCCTGCCACACCGCCGCATCCCAGCTTGGAGTGGAACTAGTCCGGAAGAGCCTTGTAGAGGAATACTTTAAGATCATTGAGCATCCTAAATTCGGATACGGACGAGGAATCAATCCCTGTATTGATTGCCGAATCCTCAAACTAAAAAAAGCCGCGGAACTGATGAAAGAGAGAGGCGCTCAATTCCTGATCACTGGAGAAGTGGTGGGACAGAGACCAATGAGCCAGAAGCTGTTAACGCTTCTAAAAATAGAAAAAGAAGCAGGACTTGAAGGCTTGGTCCTCAGACCCCTCTCAGCCAAAGTTCTTCCAGAAACCATCCCCGAGAAAAAAGGATGGGTTGACAGAAGCAAACTCCTGGGAATTACTGGCAGAAGCAGAAAGCCCCAGATTCAGCTTGCAGAAGAGAAAAACATTGTTGACTATCCATGCCCTGCTGGCGGATGTATGTTGACCCAGCCAGAATTCGCTGTTAAGGTCAGAGACCTGATTGAACATCATATCCCTCTCAATTCCAATGATATTGCCTTGATAAAAATCGGAAGACATTTCCGGATTTCTAAACACGCAAAACTTGTTGTTGGAAAAAACGACTCGGAAAATAAAACCATCTTATCTCTGGTAAAAACAGATGATTTGCTCATCCTCACTGATAATGTCCCTGGTCCTGCTGGCTTGCTCCGCGGGAAATTCGGTTCAGAGGAAATCCAGAAAGCGCTTAAGTTAATTGCTTATTATGTGCATAAGACAGATAGCAAAGAGGTCCCATTTGTGCTTAAATATAATGATAGAGATAAACAGGAAAAGGCTTTAGCCACTGCATTTGAAAGAGAGATTCTTGAAAGCTACAGAATTAAATGAAAAGAATTTATTTTGACAACAACGCCACAACTAAGCCTGATGCCAGAGTAGTTCAAAAAGTGCTTGAGCAGGCGCAGGAAATCTTCGGGAATCCCAGTAGCCTTCATTACGAGGGACAGCAAGCAAAGCGCCTATTAGAGGAAAGCAGGAGGATTATTGCTGAAGAGATAGGAGCGCGCCCGGATGAGATTGTGTTCACATCTGGAGGCACTGAGGCGAACAATCTTGCAATAAAGGGCGTTGCTGAGGTTTTTTCTGAAAAAGGGAACCATTTGCTCACATCATCCATTGAGCATCAGTCAATAAAGAGCACCCATCAATACCTTGAGAGAAAGGGATACAAGGTCAGCTGGATTCCAGTGGATAATAATGGAGTTATTGACCTTGAACTCTTGGAAAAGAGTCTTCGTCCGGACTCTATCCTAGTCAGCGTGATGCTAGCTAATAATGAGCTTGGAACCATTCAGCCAGTTAAGCAAGCCGCGGAAATCGCTCATAAAAAAGGGATTTATTTCCATTGCGATGCTGTCCAGGCGCTAGGGAAAATGCCGGTTAAGGTTGATGAACTCGGAGTTGATCTTATGAGCATCTCTGCTCATAAAATTTACGCTTTCAAAGGCATTGGCGCACTTTATATCCGCAAAGGAACCAAGTTGACTCCCCAGACACAGGGCGGGCATCAGGAGAAGAACAGAAGAAGCGGAACCGAGAATTTGCCAGGAATCTTGAGCTTTGCTGAAGCGATAAAAATTTTTCAGCAGGAAAAAGCAGAGAGGATAAAACGGATGAGCCTCCTGAGAGAGAAGCTGGAAAAAGGGCTCAAAGAAAAATTCGGATTTGCCAGGATCAATGCTGAGCTTGCTCCGAGAATTCCAAATACTACCAGCGTAAGCTTCCCTGGTTTTGACGGAGAAATTTTGCTACTCAATCTGGACGCAATGGGAATAGCTGTCTCAACCGGGTCTGCGTGCAGAGCAGGGATGACCGAGCCAAGCTATGTGCTTCAAGCAATAGGCTTGAGCAAGGAAGAGGCGCAGGGAACTTTGCGAATATCTCTCGGGAAGGACAACACAGATGAAGAGGTGGATTATTTTCTGGACGCTCTTGGAAAGGCATTGGAAAAAATCAAGCGAGGCGATTAAAATGTAAGCGCGGATTGGTAATTTGCCCAGCAGACAGGAGTGTTTGCGCCACGAATTAAAAATGGAAAATCTTGAGAGATATATCCGGCAAATAACCTTTGAAGAGCTTGGAAAGCAGGGTCAGGAAAAACTGCTCTCTTCAAAAGTCCTTCTCGTCGGAGCAGGCGCTCTCGGCTCTGCTATTGCTATGAGCATAGTGCGCTCCGGCATAGGAAATCTCATAATCGTGGACCAGGATATTCCTGAGCCTGTCAACCTTCACCGCCAGTTTCTGTATGATGAGGATGACATTAAAGAAAAAATTCCTAAAGCAATCATAGCAAGCAGGAAGCTCTCTAAAATGAATTCACAGTGCAAAATACAGCCTGTTGTCGCGGAACTACGCCCGGAAAATATTGAAAAAATCGCTACCGGAGTTGAGCTAATCATTGACGGAACTGATAATCTTCAGACAAGATATTTGCTCAATGACTTTGCTGTTAAGAATAATATACCCTGGATTTATGGAGCAGTAATCGGCGCAAGCGGAATGATGATGAGCATCATCCCGGGAAAAACCGCTTGCCTCAGATGCGTATTCCCAGACCCTCCTCCAGCAGGACAATTGCCTTCTTGCGAAACAGAGGGAGTGCTAAATCCAGCGCCTATGCTCATCGCATCCCTGGAAGTGATTGAAGCTATGAAAATAATCATTGGCTCAGATAAAGTCCAAACAGGACTCACAAACATTGACCTCTGGCAACATACATTCTCAACTCTGGAAACCAAACGCAATCCACATTGCCCAGCATGCGCCCAGAAAAAATATGAATTTCTGGAACAAAGAAAAACAGATTTTTCAACATCCCTCTGCGGAAGAAACGCAGTCCAGATAAGCCCAGCCCAGAACGCAAACCTTGACCTCCAAGCCCTGAAACAGCGCCTGGAAAAAATCGGCAAAGTCATTTTCAACGGATACCTCCTGGAAGCTGAGCTAGAAAACCTCAAACTCATTGTGTTCCCTGACGCAAGAGCCATCATCCAGGGAACAACTGATGAAACCAGAGCCAGAAGCCTTTACAACCGCTACCTGGGCAGATAATACAGAGCTTTTCAATTACGCAGGCACTCTTGCAAGGGACGCAAGCACTCTTGCCAGGGGCGCAGGTACTCCTGCCTGCCACAAGGGACGCAGTCCCTTGACTAAGGGTCGTAGACCCTTAACCCGCTTTTTAAAAAAAAGCACTGGTGCCCTGGTGTCCCAGATTCGGTGCAGGTGAAAACCTGCAAGGGACAGAGTCCCTTGACAAGGGGCGTGCCCCTTGACCCACTTTTTTAAAAAAAGCACTGATGCCACGGATTCGGTGCAGGTGAAAACCTGCCAAAGACCAATTCTATCAATGCCGGGGGCTGGTAATTAGCAGGTTTGCAAATATAGGACTGCAGACACTCTTGCGAGGGGGGCAGGCACTCCTGCCTGCCACAAGGGTCGCAGACCCTTGACCCAATTTTGGGGCTTCTGCGGCACCAGCCGTGGCTGAGAGCTAAAGAAGTGCGAGCGAGCATGCTCGCGAAAGGGCAGAGACCCTTGGGTGCAGGGTTACGACCCTGCCTGGCTATTAAATTGTCAAAGAGCAATTCTATCAGTGCCGGGGGCTGGTAATTAGCAGCTTTGCATTTGTAAAATGCTTCTGCTGTTCCGCT